>Ga0326514_10000811_pt1 | contig 20749 bp, 30 predicted proteins | sample 3_2548_0518_D_FD_203653 | JGI IMG/M metagenome (GOLD analysis project Ga0326514, IMG submission 203653) | Bovine rumen microbial communities from UC Davis, California, United States - 3_2548_0518 | ecosystem: Host-associated > Mammals > Digestive system > Stomach > Rumen | place: USA... | reverse complement strand
GGGGTAACAAGTGCGCAGGGATAACGACGCGCTATACTTGTTACGATTTAATCGCGGGGCAGAAGTTATACTTACACTGGGGCTATCTTCTACTTATCTTTCAACTCTTGGGCTTTTTTAGCCCTTTCGCAAGGGTTGACTATGTCAAGACGCTAACTCGTTGCCTTGTCTAAGGCTATCTACTTTAGTACATGAGACGTTTAAATACTTGCTAAATATGCTACTTGGCATAGTCGATATACTTTCTTATTAGTAAATCTAAACAACTAAATTAAAAATCTTTGTGCATTTCGTCAATAGCTTTTTACTCCGTATAGGTATATACTTATATCATAGCACAGAGGAAAGCACGAAAGGGGTAAAACATGAAAACATTTTATATTATCAATATTCAAACAGACGAAATATTAGGAACAGTAACCGCAATAGACACATTAAGCGCAGAATATAAAGCTTGCGGAATATGGGAAGAAATTCCAAGCACAGATTTAGCAGCATTTACAGAAATTTAAAAGGGGGTGGCAATATGAAAATAAAGAAAATATGTTTTTACTCTGTAAATATAAAAGAGACTACAACTTGCGATTGCTGCGGTAAGGGCATAAAAAACATATATTTTATAACAATGCAAGATAATACAACGCTTACCCTCGGCTCTACTTGTTTTAGTAAGCAGATTAAAAATAACCTTAATAATATGGCAAGAAAGAAAGTTAATCATGCTTTAGAGACTTTGCAAAGCCTTAATAATTTAAGGTGTAAATGGGAGACTTTGACGGAAGAAGAATATTTAAAGACTACATGTGATAACCGTATTGGTAAGTATGAGGGAATAGATACTTTTGAGGATCTCCGCAAATGGTATTTAAACGAATTTATCCCATATAGAGAAAGCTTAGAGCAAGAAACAATATCAAAATATACAAAATTATAATAACTAGCTGCGCTAACGGCAAGACGGGCGGAAAGGTGGTTTATTATGGATAATATGACAATGGAAATTAAAAGAGGTTACAAAGATGGCAAGTACAATGAGGCTAACACATTAAAATATTCCAACATCACTATAGAAAACGTTATAGCAATGTTAGAGGATATGAAAGAGCGATATAATAACGGGATTGTTAATTTAGGTACAGAGGTAGCAGCGGTTAAAGTTAATAGTTGGATAGTAATTATTAAGAGTGCTAAAGATTTCGACTTATTGTTAAATGAGTATAAGCAATATATTTAAAAAGGGGGCGTTAATATGGATAACTTAACCGATAAGTTAGAAAGGCTATTAGACAAGCTTAAAGATACGCCCGCCGATTTTAAAGGCGATCTTAACGCCTATAAAGTAGGTTACGCTACGCAATATATAGAAAATCTATTAGAGGGGGTTAAACAATGACAAGCGACGCGCAAAAGAGGGCAAGCGCTAAGTATGATAAAGACAATACTAAAGGGATCTACTTAAAGCTTAACCTCATTACCGACGCCGACATTATAGAATACTTAAAAGGCGTTGATAATATCCAAGGACATATTAAAAGCTTAATTAGAGCAAATATTAAAGCCCCTAAATAATAGGGGCTTTTGTTATGCCTGCTCGGGTGTTACGTCGGGTATATTATAAGTTGATACGGCTAAGTTAGTATCTTTGTTAACCAAATAGCCATTAATTGTTATATTCCATATCTTAGCAGCATAAGCCCCGCCGTTGCTTACATATAGGTTAAGCCCGTTTCTACTGTAGCCGCTAGCCGTTTCTAGTGTTAGCTCGGATTGCTTAAAGATTCTAGTACCGCCAATACGTCTAAACTTGTCGCTACTCCATGTATTACAATTATTAGAGCTTATATTATTAAGTCTAACAACAACAATATTATTATTAGCCGTAGTATATTGGAACGTAATACGGTAAGCTTTTTCGTAATTGCTTGGAATATCTACGGCGTTAAATAGATTCTCTATTAATTGGTAATCATAAGCCGTTATTAATGCTACCTCACCTTGTACGCTTGTTTCGTAGTAGTCGTATATGCTTTGAGATCCTATGTATATTTTATCATCAACGCGCAGCCCGTTAACTTCTAAGCTATCATTTTGTAAAGGAAAGCAATTTATCCCGATACTATTTAAAACTCTATCTATAAACCAAATAGGCAGCCCACGCCCTATTATTAAATTATAAATAGTTGATCCTAAAGCGTCCGCTACTGTTACTTTTAAATTCCATTCGTAATTATTATCTAGCGTTAATTGTGTTGTTATGCCGTCTGTAAGTGTTACGGGGCTACTATATGTACTATCGCTAGTCTTTTTATATTGTGCCGTAATAGTAATTATATTATGACCGCCTAAGCTTGCATAAGCAGCGTTAGCCGTAACGTTGGTAGTTGTATAATAGTTATCTACACGCTGCGCCGTTATAGTTGCCGTTGGTAGCGTCCAATCATACACCAAAACCGTAATAGTTTTACTTGCGGTATATCCTCGGCTATCCGTTAAAGTAACGGTAAGCGTAAAATTACTACTTTGGTTAATAGTACCTAATGTTATTACCTCGCTACTATCTGCCGTCCCGCTTAAGGTGCGCGTCTGCGTTACTCCGCCGCCTGCTACTGTTAAGCTTGTCAATGTAGCGCTATTAAGTGCTACTAAGTTATTAACGGTTACTTCAAGTATAGATTTATTTCTAATAATATATTGATTATTAAGCGTAATTCCTGCGGTTGTGTTGTTACTGTCCCTATAGCTTATAGATCCTATTGTAGGGTTACTATCGTTAATAGCTAAAGTCTTGTTAACGGCGTCGCTAGTGCCTAATAAAGTAGATCCGTCGTAAGTTTGCAAACTAAAGCTAAGTGTTACCGTTTTAGCGGTTGTTGAGCTGCTATATATCGTATTAAGTGCGCTATCTGAAAGAGTAAAGCTTGCGCCGCTTTCGTAGTTATTAATAGTTTGTAGCGTCGTATTACCAAGCTTAATTATTAAGTTATTTATATAGCTATTAACGTACTCCGTATAATTAACGCTTAATACGTCGCTTGTATTAAGTCCATTAACCGCCGTAATAGTTGATATACGGCTAATAGTTGGTAATGTAAAGCTACCGCTACCCGTACAATTTACGGCATAGGTATAAATACCCGCTTGTATAGTTACGTTAAAACTTTTTTGCCCTGCGCTATTATGATTCAATGTATAATTGCCGCTTGCTACTACTGTACCGTCATAAAGCCATATTCTATCGTCCTGCGACGTACTATATACGGTTGTACCGTCTATAGTTACTTTAAAGTTACCCGCTTTATAGCGTGAGCTTTGCGCGTTTCCGTCGCCCTCTAATCTCCAACTAATAGTAGAGGTATTGGCTTTTATACTTTGGCTTGTTAAGTTCCAATAAAAAGTAACGTAGCGCCCTTGGTAGCCGTTTGTTGATACGCTGCCGCTTGTCGCCATAATATCCCCCCTATTCCTCGTAATAGCTTACTAGCCCTATACCGTCGTTAACAACTACGCCGCCCTCGGTTATCTGCATAGGCAAGAAACGCACTTTATTACAAAGCGTTATTTCTTGCGTAACAACGGCTTTACTCATGTTAAAGCTATCGTCTGTAACCCAATATATAGGGTTGCCCGCTCCGTCGTAGCCTACTAGCCCTACGTCTTGGTTAAGGACTACGTAAGAGCCGTTAGAGGCATACATAATAAGCCCGTTTTTATCAATAGTGCATATTAAAGTATTAGCCTCGTCGTATACTTCAAGTTTGCCGCTTTGGTTAAGCGTAGATCCTAGCTTAAGCGTGCCGCCTCTAATTAAGTCGGCGGTAAAATTAATAACGTTGATAGCCTGCGCGTTAAATGTGCCGTCTATAGTCCATGCCGTCGTAAATTCTCCATTTATGCCCGTACTACTAAAGGCAATACCCGCGCTATTGATTCTAATAACATTTCTAGCGCTACTAGACGGTAACTTATCAACTACTAATATTTTATCGCCCTCATATATAACATAAGAAGATCCCAAAGCGTTCCATATTTTATCTTGTGCCTCGGCTAAGGCTGCGGAAAGCTCCGACGTTAACGTAACTATGGCGTTATCTACCTTACTAGACGTACTAGCGCCTATATTGCTTATAAGGTCGCTTAGAGTATTAGTAAAATTGCCAAATTCTAAGCTAACATACTTTTTTTGTATTGCGTCGTACTCATAAGCTATAACCTCGGTAGTAACATTAACGCCTATACGCTCGTCTTTCACTTGGATAATATCGCCTATATCCGTTACTTTTTCGGGATTACCTTTTAATGTATAGTTGATAATAGGCAAGCAATATAAGTTTACGTATTGTTGCCCCTGCGTTGCTAGATCTGCCTTTAACGCCTCTTTGTAAGCCTCTTCGTTTAAATTTCCCTCGGCGTCTTTGTAGTCGTCCTCGTTAATATTATCTTGGCTAAAGCTTACAACCTTTGTATATGGTATATCGTATTGAATATCGCTATATATGTATAGCTCGTCTAATAATATGCCGTCCTTGCCTACGGGTAATAGCTTAGTTACTACTCCGCTCCAATCATAAGACGCGGTTAACTCCTGCAAATTCTTTTTATACTGTATTGTAATGCCATTATCTACGCCAATACTACCTAATATGTTAATATTAAAGTTATCGCGTATTAAATGCCCGCCCCAACGGTCTATTATAGTATCTATACAACCCGCTAAGGACGTTCTAACGCACCTATAAGAGTTAATAGACGTAATATTACTAGACATAGTAAAAGGGCTAGCCGTATCGGTTGCCGCGTTAAAGTGCTGCAAAGCCTCGTTACAAGTCATATTAACGGCGTAACTATCCGCTATTACATAATTTAAGCTATCGTAGTATACGTGCCAAGCTTTAGCCTCTAGCTTTTTATTTTTCTTAGTAACGGTACGGATTCTAAAAGCTTGCTCGCCCTGCGGTGTAGGTACTACTATAATATTATTAGCTTGTATATACTCGCTATATTCTGTACCACAAGTTAGCTCTAAATAATAGTCGCCGTTATCTGAATTTTTAACGCGTGCTTTTGTTGCTTGTATAACCGCGTCGCCGTTACTACTATAATTTTTATCGGTTGCGTTAAATGCTTTTATCATTTATAGCGCCCCCTTTTTTATTTATTTTTAAATGTTTCTTTTTCGAGCGCCGTTATGCGTTGCTCCATAACGGGTATTTTTATAGCAAAATCGTTATGTTGCCTTACTTCTCGGGTTAATTCCTCTAACTTGGTGTCTTGTACGGCGTTATGCTTGTCTAGCTCGGCTTGTATTTTTTCGTTGCCTGCTTTAGTTGTTATTACTGTACCTATTAGCCCAATAAGCGCTACAAATAGCGTAGATATTGCCGTAATCGTCGTTGGTGTCATATTATACCCCCTATGCCGTTCTTTTCCATACTTTAACCGCTAAATATGGCGGCATATTGTTATGTCCTACTCCCATACAGTCGCCGTTGTCGCCGTAACCATTATCACTTGGCGCGCCCGTTTGTCCGCCGCCATTATATTCTATTTCGTGCGTGTGTCCGTTTTGCTGCGTATTATTACTTTCCGTCGTAAATGCTGCTGATTGATCTAGCGTAAATACTGCATGAGTGATCGTACTAGATGTATCTAAATGCGCGCTAGTTGTTTGTTGTCTAATAGGGTGTGTATGTGACGCTATTTCGTCAGATGTTAATACATGGCTTTTAGCGAGCGACGCCTTGTCGTATCTATGCCAGTGTATAGCTAATTCATTACTTGTTAACACGTGCGTAGCCTCTCCGCCCGTTTCTCCGTTGTTATAAATATCACCCGCTGCTAATAAGAATTGATCTTTAATTTGTACCCAAGTACCGCCGAAAACTTCCGACGGGTTAATATCATTAACACACATATAAATAGATCCTATAGGATATATAGTAAGCCAATTTTGATTAATCGCCTCGCGTACCGCATGTATAGACGGCGCGTTAGTTCTATCGTTTGTCTGTGATTGTAGAGTGTCTACAACCTTAGCTATTGCCTCTAGTGGTGTCGTTGCTACTTTTTTAATCCATTTCATTTTTTATGCTCCTTTCTAAATAGGGCTTGCTACTTCTACGTAGCCCTCGGGTACGTCGTCGCCGTCATATAATATAACGCCGTTAGTTGGTATACTGTCCGCCGCGCCTATGTCGCCCCTATCGCCTTTAGCGCCTTTGATTAATACCGTTTTAAATATTACCTCGTCCATTATATCCCCCCTACTCTGTGTCGCCATCTTCGACAAAAATATAGTTTTCGTACACCTGCCTATACCTCTTGTTACCAACTTGAATTAACGCAAAAGTCATATTTTTAAATTGACTATTGATAAATAAATCAAGTCCATAAATTATATCAACATAATCGCTATAACCGTAAGTAATTACTAAATTTTGCTTTAGCGCTTTTTCTGATTCATTAAAATTCACCAAGTTAGTATTATAATTGTAGCTAGTTGGTGTATCACTGTTAATAATTGCACTATTGTAACTACAAATATAACAATTTCCACTATTACTTGATGTTGAAAATATTATAAATTGACGTTCTACGTCTTGCATATATCCTAATAACGTAAATCCATGCAATATATTATTATTACCAATAGCATATAATTTATATTTGACATAATAAGTATTATCAACGGACATTCCGCCGTCGCCCCCCCATATCATCTCAAAAATAGGGTTATTAGTATGACAATCTGCTTTTTTATAAATTTGAAAAACAATATCGGCGTTATAATCTGCTACAATCTGAAAGGCAATATAATACTTATCAAACCCCGTTACTTCGTAAATATCTCGATATATATTATTTCCTATATCTACCTCATATCGTTCAATAAAACTAACATTAGAGTAAGCAATAAACAAAGTTTTAAAATTATTAAGCATACTCTTTATGGCTTCGCCATAACTAGCACCACTGCCTAAAGTTTCCGTAACTATCATACAATCACCTCGTATTCTACAACATCACTAAGCATACTAATAACATTAAATACTACCCCGCCCCCTGCTATAGGGCTTGCTACTTCTTCGTAGCCCTCGGGTATTCCGCTACCGTCGTAAGCTATTACGCCTTGCGTTGGTATCTCGTCGCCTATGCCTATATCGCCCTTGTTACCCTTAGCGCCTTTTATTAAAAGTGTTTTAAATATGATCTTTTTCTTTTTAGCCATAATACGCCCCCTAGTCCGCTACGTCGTATAATAAAGTTAAATAGCCCCTCATAAGCGTTATAATATTCGTTGTATTTTTAATTTGCATATCATAATAATAACGTCCTAAGTTCATTGTTTTAGTAAGATTAGGCGCTAGATTTACGCTAAATAAAGCCGTATCGCTATTTACATCGTACTCTTCTAAAGTTATGCCATTATTGCTATCAATTTCTATAATATGCTCGTCGTCGTAATGCTCGGCTACTGCAAAAGTTACAAGTAAGTTCTCGTATTCTACTAAACTACCTAACCCGTTTAATTGAAAGTTAAAGGCTAAAGTATCGCCCCTAACCATATCTATATTTTGAGTTATAGCGTTAATATAGTCTTGTTTATTAATCATTCTTTAGCCCCCTTATATCCACCTACTATATTTATCTATAGTAATGCTTGTTAGTGTCCCCGTTACTCTTAAGCTATTAAATCCAACCTTAAATATAAGGTTGTCATAATCGCCCGTTACTTGCCTATTTAAGTAATTGCCGTCGGTGTCGGTTGCGTTCATGCCTACAACGTCTATTATAATAGTTTCTCCCGCTGCCGATAATGCTAGCTCTAGGATCTGCGTATTATCCAAGTATATATTAACTGTACCTTTACCCGTTATTGTTAATATAGGCTTGCTATATATGTTCCCCGTATTTCTAACGGGTATAGTAGCTATTGTAGTGCTAGTTGTATTAGTCCAATATATAGGCGGCTCGTCTACTGCATACTTAAAGGGTTGTACGTGCATATTAAGCGTAGCCGTTTTAAATCTTATTAAGCGGTTAAAGTCGATTGTATCGTAAATAGCAAAGTTATAATACTTGTCTAACTCATTGCTAAAAATAACTTGCCCGCTACCGTTAAAATACTCTATAACGTCGTCTACGTTATAATCGCCTTTTAATCCTATGCTTATAGGCTTGTCGTAAGCTGCATAGCCTAACGTTGTTACTATGTCGCCGTCGCGTCCGTCTATTTCTTCTATACTCGTCCTTATTTTAGGCTTACTTATCGGCGGTAAGCTCTGAATAAGTAAGCCCGTTATATTCTTAGACGATACGCCATTTATAATTAAGTATGGTAAAGCCATTTTTTAACCCCCTTACGTGTAAATAGCGTCCGCTACTGTTTTTTCTACAAAATTGCCTAGCTCTTCGTCGTCTAGTTCTACTTTCATTTGGCTAAGCGCGTCTTTAAATGCGCTTACAAGCTCGGTATACATATTATAAGTTATATTATTGGTATTAGATTCTTTAGCAAAATCGGTTAAAGGTACTACCATAGTGCTTTTAAGCTCTGCCGCAAGCTCTTTAATCCAACCTTTATTATTTTCTAGCGGTATAATAGCCTCTCGTCCGTTTTCTCCGATTTCTGCAAGCGTTGGACTATCGACTATACCACCTTTAGCAAGTCTAGGTAAGCTAAGAGTAGATATTTTACCGACGCTAACACCTGGTAATTTATTGATTAATCCTATAGCACCATTAATTAACCCTATAGCGTTATTAATAGTATTTTGGATTAATGAAATAACTTTATTAATTCCACTTTTTACCGCTCCGCTTATAGCATTGGCTATAGATGTACCTAAAGAGCTAAAAGTATCTTTAATTTTATCCCATAAGCCTTTAAAAAAGCTACTCCAACCGCTAAAGACTTCTTTTATATTTTTCCAAGCCGTAGAAAATATATTTTTAAACCAAGCAGGCATACCGTTATATATATTTTTTATATTATTCCATAAATCGTTAAATTTATTTTTAAGGGGCGTTACTAAGCCGTCTACAAAGCCTTGTATAATACTTGGTAACATACCTAATAATTGTACGGCTACTTGTCCTAAGCCTTTTACAAGCGCCATAAATAGATCTAAAGCACCTTTTAGCATAGTTGACGACATATCTTTAAGCCCTTGTACGATTGCTATAACAATACTTGGTATTTGAGGTACTAACGCCTTAATAATAAGCGGTATAGCGTCTATAATTCCTTGTAATAATGCTATAGCCCCTTTAACAATTTCGTTAGTGCTGCTTGTTAATACTGTTACTATTGATTTAATGATTTTAGGTAATTGAGGTACTAGCTTATTAATTAAAATAGGTATTGCTTGTACTATACCTAAAAATAATTGTACCGCGCCTTGGATTAATAGCGGTAAGCCATTTACTAAGGCGTCTACAAGTTTAGGTATAAGATCCACTACCGCCGTTACTATCTGCGGTATCATTTGACTAAGCCCCGTTAATATATTGTTAACTATCTCTATACCTATTGTTATTAATTGAGGCAATAAGGTAGTTATAGCGCTTATTAGCTGCGGTACTATATCGACGACTATTTTAACTAAGTCGGGTAATACTGACGCTATACCGCTTATAATACCCGTTACCGCTTGTAATAATATCGGTAATAAATCATTAATAAGCGGCGGGATCTCTTTTAATAAGCTCGGTAACTCTTTAGTTACTAGCTCGTCTACTAACTTACCTATACCGTTTATTACTTCCTTAATTCTTGGTATAAGGTTTTTAGCTACGGTTAATATACTATCTACAAAGTTGCCTATTAAGCTACTAAAGTCGGCGTTTTCGTCCGCAATTCCCGTTAATAAGTTTTGCCAAGCCGAGCTAGCCATAGCCATAGATCCGCTAATTGTTTCTCCTGCCTCTTTTGCCGTCGTACCCGTTATACCCATTTCGGTTTGTACTACGTGAATAGCCTCGTATACGTCATTAAGATTAGACATATCATACTTTACGCCGCTTAACTTGCTAGCGTCGTCTAGTAGTCGTTGCATTTCTTCTTTAGTTCCGCCGTAGCCTAACTTAAGGTTATCTAACATAGTATAATTTTGCTTAGCAAAGCCTTGGTAAGCATTTTGTAGGCTTTCTATATCCGTACCCATTTTATTAGCATTGTCGGACATATCCGTTATTGCTTGGTTTGCTGCGTCTGCCGCTTTCTTACCGTCGCCGCCTAGTGAGGATATAAGCGACGCACTAAAGCCCGTTACGGTTTCCATGTATTGGTTAGCGCTCATTCCTGCCGTTTTATAAGCATTATTAGCGTACTCTTGTACTTTTGCGCTACCCTCTTTAAATAAGGTATCTACGCCGCCTACTAATTGCTCATAATCTGCGTAGTTATCTATAGCAGCTTTGCCAATAGCTACCGCTCCCGCAGCCGCAGCAGCTAAAGCCGCGCCTACCGCTTTAAGCGCTCCGCTTGCTACTGACTTTAAGCCCTCAAACTTGCCGCCCGCGTCCTCTGCCTTGTTGCCTAGATCGTCTAGCCCCTCGCCTGCCTCTTGCGCGTCGTCGTCTGTATCTGTTAACGCTTTGTTCATAGCCTCTAAGCTATTCTCGGTCTTAACTATGCTTGTTTCCGCGTTGTTAATGTCTGTACGCATTTTAGCCAAGCTATTAGCCATACTTTCTTGCGCGGTTGTACTTTGTTTTAATTCTTGCTCCAAACTATCTACTACTTTAGCTTGGTCTTGGTAAGCTTGCGACGACGTACCTAAAGTATTTTTAATTTGATCTAGTTTAGCTTTCTCGGCGTCGTAACTCTTTTGTAATTCCGCCGTTTTCTTAGTTTGGGCGTCGTATTCTTGCGACATTTGGTTATAGCTTGCTTTTAGGTCTGCTATAGCTTGCTTTTGCGTTCCTAACTTCTTAGCAAGCTCCGCGCTCCTATTAGCTAGCGCGTTAGTGTCCTTGTCACTACTTTGAAATTGAGCGCTAACTAACTTCATTTCGCTACTAACTTCTCTTAAGCTAGTACGTATATTTTGTAATGCCTTTTTGTATTCGCTTTCACCCGTAAGCTTGACGCTACCGCCAAAGCCTGCCATACTCGCACCCCCTTAAAACCACTCTTCCGCCTGCTGCGCTTTCTTCTTAGCTTGCTCGTATGTTGTCCTAGATAACTTAAGCAATAACTCTAAGTCAAAATCGTCTTTATATAACTGATACTCCGCTTTAAATTCCCGCAACGTAAGGCGTCCTACTTCGTGATTAGTATATTTTAATTTAGTTCTACCGATAAATCTAAACCATGCAAAGTTAATTGTAGGATCTGTAACCTCGTCATGGATTATTAGTTTTTTTCGTCTGATTTAGTGCTATCAATAACCGTTTTATTAAGCGTCTTAGCTGCCTCTATTAAGCCTATTTCGGATATGATACGCCCCACTTGTTTTGTATTTAAAAACGTCCTAGCTTTAAAGCCCTCGTCGTTTTCGTGTTCCTCGTTATAAATGTCTATGCCCTCGTTAAGCATAGCCGTTAAGCCGTATTTAATGGCTTTTGCGTTTGGCTCTTCTGCCTCTGTAAGCTCTCCCCAAGCCTCTACGCTACCGTATTCCTCTTGTATATCTTCCATAACGTTAAGATTAAATACTAACTCATACTCAACGCCCTTATATGTTATATTTGCTTTTTCCTTTTTCATAGCTTTAAACCTCTTTTCTATTTATTCGCAAAAAGGGCGGAAAGCTCCCGCCCTAAATTGCTTATTATTAATTATGACTCGTCAACATAAACCGCATATAATGTAACGTCGCCGCTTGGTGTATAAGGGCTTGTTACGTTTGGCGTTGTTGCTGCTGCATTAGTAGCCCAACCGCTAAACTCTTTACCGCTCGGCGGTGTAATATTAGCGCCGTCCTCTAATACAACGCTAGATCCTGCGTTAACTGTTTCGTCGTCAACTGATCCCGTACCGCCCATAAGATCATAAGTAATACGGTAAGTTGTACCCGCCGCCGCCATAAGGTTTTTAAGATAAGTTAAAGCGTCGCTCTTTGTATTAAAGGTCTTTGATATATTCCAAGTATTGTTAGCGTCGTCTAATGCTGCTATAATACCCTCAATACTAGGGGTTGCAAATTCTATAGATTCGCCCTTAGTGTTTTCGTCCCTAGACGGCTCGCTAAATTTAACCTTGTATAAAAACTCTACCTTATACTTGTAAACGCCGCTAACCATTTTAGTAACGATTCTACCTACGCCAACATAAGGCGCGGCGTCTGTAGCTGCCTTAATAACCGCTCCGTTAGTAATTGTATGTCCTAACAACTCACTAAACACTGTGTCGTCGTCGTCTGTTACTCCTAAAGTAATTGTACCGTTACTAAAGCTTGTATCGCTTTCGGCTAAAGTATCGTCGCCGTAAAGCTTAGCCTCGTTATTAGTAATAGAGGTCGAGCAACTAACCGCCTTTCCTAGCTGCTTAGCTCCGTTATATAACGGTGATCCGTCTGCTGCCTCTGTTAAAAGGCTATACCAAATATTAGTTAAACCAATATTAGCCATTATTTACTACCTCGCTTTCTTTTGCTAAACAAATTGTCTTGTGATAATATTTTGTATCCCGCTCGTATAAGTCGGGACTATCTCGGCTAGGTTGATAAGTCCACCCCGCCGCCTGCATAAGATCTATTAAGTTGCTTATAACGTTTAAGTAGTTACCCTTGCTATAAACGTCAAAATCGTAGTATTGTACGCAACCTAGTAACTCGTCGTCGCCTGCTAGCGCGTTATCCTTGTCTAGCTGCATATATGTTACGTAGGTCGTAGCGTCGCCGTCGTAAAACATAAAGCTAACGGGTACGCCTAAGTCTTTTAAAGTTGTTTCTATTTCCTCATTAAAATTAAATAACATAAGCTTACCCCTTTGGTATATATTTATCTTGCACCGCCTGCATAGCTTTTTCAATTTTAGACTTGTTAAAGGCGCGCCTCATAAAAGGTTTTTTAGGGTACGGGCTATTAGATCGTCCGTACTCCGTAACATTAGCAACCAACGGCGCGGGCGTCTTTCTCCCGTTCTCATTTATAAAATAACCGTAAAAAGCTACTTTAACATTAACGCCGTCGTCGCTTGGTGTATTATATGGTCGCGTCATTTTTAGACACTTCATAATATTACTAGCATACCAACTTTGCGGGACGCTAGCTTTAATGTTTTCATGGACGACTTTAGCGCCTGCCTCTGTCATTTCCTCTAACATTTTAGTAGTATTCTTATCCAAGCTATCAAATTGCTTAATAATATCGTTTGGTAACTCAATATTAAACCTTGCCAACTTGTAACACCTCTTTACATTGTAGCTCTAGCTCTACGTTAGCCTCGTTAACGTTGTTAATATACTCTATACTATAGGTCTTACCTCGGTATTTAATATACATATCGTAAGTTATAACGGTATTAGCAGGATAACGGATCGTAAAGCGCGTTAATGCTTTTTCGTAGTCCGTCATATTCATAATAAGCGTAAAGCCTTTAGTCGTTACTACCTCGGCGTAAGGCTGCATTACCAAGGTTTCGACGTCCGCAGGAAATCCCGCCGCGTCTTTGCCCTTGGTTACTTGGTATATGCTTATTCGTCTATTATATTTGCCTGCGTTTTTTTCGATTTTTTTAGCCATTATAATAAATTCCTTTGGTGTAAGCCTAATATATTCTCTACTACTCGGTTAACGTTGCTATTATCTACGTATAGCGCTCTATTGTCATACATATCTTGACATAAGACAAATACTACTATTACCATATCGCTATAAGTGTCTAGCGTTGCCGCGTCTGCTATACCCGTATACTTAAGTATATAGTCTATAGCTACGCTTATACATGATGTTATAAAGTTCTCGTCGTCCTGCGTTAATTCCGCAATCCTCAAATAGTCGGCTATATCTTGCGCCGTAATATCTGATACTTTAGTTATAGCGCCCATATAGTCGCCCCTTTCTGTTAGTTAGATACATCATAGTTAATAGTTACAGTGTTGGGTGCACCCCAAGGAGCACCACTCACAGCACCCTCAGCAAAACCGCAATTTATAACAGCATTAGCGTTAATGGCGTCAAATGCATTATTTCTAATACTTGTAACGCTACTTGGTATACTGATTTCTGCAAGTTTACTGCAATATTTAAATGCTTCTTGTCCAATAAGTGTAACGCTACTTGGTATATCAATCTTTCTAAGATTTACTGCACAGCCATAAAAAGCTTTATCTAGAATACGTGTAACACCAACAGCCATATCTACTTGTTCTAATGTTACACAATTTTCAAATGCAGAAATACCAATATTTATAACACTACTTGGTATATTTACTTTTTCAAGTGTCGTTACATTTTTAAATGCTTCAGTAGCAATAGTTGTAACACCGCTTGGTATATCAATTTCAACGAGGGTTTTTTCGATCAACCCTTTTAAATACGTTTCATCTGTTTTCAGTTCTTCGGCAACTTCCGCAAAATCAGCAACATCAATCTTGTCGCTTGCGCTCTGACTTTCTCCACCTCTTAAAGCATTAGCAATGCTCTGCAAAGTTTCTGTTTGAATTATTCTATCTGCCATTAGTACGCCTCACTTTCCGCGCTTGGTACTGTAGCTTTATCCCACTCGCCATTTACTACGCGTAAAAAGTCGCCGTTATCGTCTGCGGTTACTTCGGGCAATCTTCCCGCCGTTAAATCTAAATCCTCTATTTTGTCGATAAGCTCGGCGTCTGTTTGCAAATTTGCAACGTCGGCAATGTTGCCTCCCAATTTTACATAAAGAGTTTTAAGCTCGTCTACTGTTGTACTCATGCTTTAGCCCCCTTTTTTGGTTTATCTTCTTTAACGTCAACGGCTTTCTTATCGGCGGGCTTTATCTCTTCAATATAACCCGCCTTTAAGAGGTCTTTAGCTATGTCTACGTCGGCGATTTCTCTAACTTCGCCGACATACATAGAAATAGCACCGCTAAAGTTAACTTTAGCCTTATATTTCATATTGCGCCCCCTTTAATTAAGACGCAGCCATAACAAGTTTAGCAATTTTTTGCGCGTCCTCTACTTTGGCGTCAAATTCAAGCCAACCTACTACGCCTACCGCGTGTTGTGTTGCGTACATCTCTCTAAGTACCTCTATAGACATTTCCTCGCTAAACTTAGTAGCTAAGCCGCGCATATCACCGTAATAAATTGCGGTCTTGCCTGCTGCCATATCGGGCATATTATCCGATACATAAACGGGCTTTCCTAACAATGTACTACCAAATGGGCTTGATAAATCATCATTAAGTAAGTAATAACCCGTTGTACTCTTTAATGTTCTAAGAGCGGTACGAGTAGCAGGCGACATAATCCAAATAGCGTTAGCTTGGAAGTCGTCTTTAATAGCGTCGTGTAATCTTACTACCTCGTCGGCGGTAATAGCCGTTGTTGCTGCTGCGGTAAGTGAGTTAGTAAGAGTAGACAAGCCCGTAACTCCGCTAGCTGCTCCGCTTGGTACGTAGCCGTTAAGTAACTGATCCTCTATAAATCTCTTAATCGCATAAGCCATACGCTCTACGATAAAATCAACAATATTAAACTGTGCATTGTTGATAAGTGATCTACTAATAAGAGTAAGCGCACCCGCTAAGTATCCGTCTAACTCGATCTTGTCAAAAGATCCTACATTACTTGTAAGCTCTTCAAACTCCGTCGCGTAGGTCATTGTTATAGCGTGGCTTGATTCATCATAGTACGGTACTACAAGCTTACCCTTTACGTTATATTTTGTTGAGCGCTCCAAAATAGGGCAAATGTTATATACCATTGCGATAATTTTATTAGCAATAGTAGTAGGAATAACCGCGCCGTTAGCTGCTTTAGTAAGATCAACGTCTGCGCCTCTTTCATTCATTACAACGCCTCTTACATAAGCCTCAAAAGCTCTACGGTCTGCCTCTTCTTTACAAGCTGCCTCTTTCATTGCCTGCGCCTCTGCTATGTCCTCGGCTGCCTCTTCCTTAAGTTCCTTTTTTTCGTCTTTAATTTCGTCGTGAATCTTAAGCGCCTCTTTAATCTTTCTAACGTCGTCGCGAATCTCCGCCAACTCCTGCGCCTCGTCGTCTGTTAACTCTCTTTTGTTTGTTTCTGCGTCCTTTAGAATATCCTCGGCGCGTGTGATAAGATCGTTCTTTTTTTCGATTAACCCTTTATACTGTGTTGTTGATACGGGTAACGCTCTTACATTAAGGTTTTTAATGTTTCTCTTTTTCATTGTTTATGCTCCTTTCATTTCATCAATGATTTTATAATATTCTGTATAATCAACCGCGCCGTTATCGTCCGCGTGATTATCATTGTTAGCGGGCTGCTCTTCCTCAACCCTTATATTAAATTCGCTTTCGGTAACGTCGGATATATTAACCCTTTCGCTATCGTCTGCGGATCTTACCGCTACTATAGTACCGTCGTAAGCAGGTACGCGGCTACGGTCTATTAATGATACTTCGTATAAGTTTAGATCCTTAACATTTCTAACGGTTAGCCCGTTTTCTTCGCCCCGCTCTACGTCATTATCAGTAAAACCAAAGCTCCAACCCCTAAACTTAATTTTGCCGCTTTTGACGTCTGCCACCGTTTGAGGATCTGTAATTTCCGCGTGCGCTCTTAAGCCTATAGTGTCCTCGGATAATTCTAAGTTACCGTCTTTAAGTCCGCCATAATCTCTATTCCAATCGTGATTAATTAATAATCTTACGTCGTCGGCTCGATCTAAAGCGCGTTGAAACGCTCCCGCCTTAATCCTTTCTACAAACTTGCCTAACCTATCGGTTAAAGGCTTGCTTAAACGCTCTACGGCGTTAACGTAACCGTCTATAATTACTTTGTCGTTAGTTATTCTTATATTCATGCGTTAACCTCCTATTTTCGCCCATGTATCGCCCGTATAATAATATTTATCGTTAGTATCTAGCTCCCAAAAAATAGAATTAACGGCGCAATCTGTAGGCTTGTTGTCTTGTGATGTGCCTTTAAATTCGTGATAATTTAATGGTCTATTATCGTCATAAGTTACCGCCATATCTTAGCCCCCCTTTATATTGTTACGTCCTCTTTAACGCTTGTATTGCCGTCGCTATCTTCCATTACTTCCGCCGTACCGCCTTTAACGTCGCCCGTATTAGGTGTATAATATTGCTTAGTGTTAACGTCATATAATACAGATCCTAAGCCAAAGTCTACAACGTCTAAGCCCTCTATAGCGTTTAAGTTTTCGTCGCGTCTTAGCTCGTTAAGAGTTTTTAAGCCTATCTCTTTAGCTATCTTATAAGCCTCGTAGCGTTCTTTAATGTTTGCTCTAACAATCTCTTTTACGTCAAACTCAAAATAATATTTTCCTTTTTCTTTTTCTAAGAGTAAGTCGCGATTTAATGCAGTTTCAAAAGCTTTTATTATTGGATATATAGCTTTTTTAAATGTTTCGTAGTAATCGTCGCTAATATGGAATATAGCGTTAATTTCGTCTTGTAAGGTTTTCTTACTTTCGTTAAGCTGCATTTCTACCGACGTGTTACTAGCCTCTTGAAACTCTAAGCCGTTATTTAAAACTACTACGTTACTTTGGTCGTTAGCGTATAAATTTTGCCAAGCTGCTTTTAAAAGATCTATTTCCTCTTGTCCTAATTTCCGTTGAGATTTAATAAAGCCTTTTTTATTGCCCCCGCCTTTAACTAACATTAATTGATACTTAAGCATATTGTAGGCGGTTTCTAGCGCCTTATTTACTTCCATACATAAGCCTATGCCGCTAGCTCCGTCTTTTGTATTTCTTAAAAGCTTTATAAATTCGTGAGGGTGAAACTCCGCGTCATAACAAAATATTGTAAACCACTTGTCCAAGGGGTTAGGATCTCTATATATACATATAAAGTCGTCGGGGATATATTTAAGCGCTACTACCTCGTTACGGTCGCGCTCAATATAACAATAGCCGCCCTTACCTAGTAAGTAGTCCTCTACAAGCGCTTTTTTCATTTGGTACGCGTCCAAAGTGTCGCCCGTATCTGTATTTAACATTCTGACGCGTGGATCTCCGTCCTGCTCTTCTACTGTACCTTTTTTATACTTGTATAACTTAACGGGCATACTAGCTATAGTTGAGCTTATAAAGTCAACCGCGCCACTTACGGCGGGCAATGTTAAAGCGTCCTCGCGCTTTATGGCGTCGCCGTTGAGTATAGCCCTTAATAGCACGTCGTCTACTGTGCTAGCGTCTACCTCTGTATCACGTTTTTTAAATCTATCAAATAAGCCCATATCTTAGCCCCTTTCTACCCCTTAAACATATCACATAATATTATTTAAAAATTCCTATATTTTTTCTACACAAAAAAAGACGGCTAGCTATAACAACTAACCGCCCCTTTGTGGAGAAAACATTACATGAGCATGGCTCTAGTGGGGATATTTAAGAATATCTTGTATGCTACTTACAATATTATAGTAGCATATACTACCGCTTAATAATTCCTATATTTTTTCTAAAGCACTTGTATAGTAAAGTCCATTTGGTTAAGAAAATAGTCTTGCTCTAATAAGTATATAGCATTAATTAAAGCTACTACCATATCGACTTTACCTTTAGACTTTTTCTTATTAACGTATAAATTCTTGTTAGTATCATAAGTACAACGCGCATTTTGGAAGTTTATTTCTAAAAGCTTGTTATTAGTGTATTGAAACTCGCCCGCTAGTATCTTTTCTTTTAGCCTCTTAGTCGGCGGGTGTAATACGCTACTATGTTGTCGGATCTCTATAGTATTATAGCCCGCTCTCTCCAACTTCTGCGCCGTACTTAAAGCGTTATATCTATCGTAGCCTATTGCCTGCACTTGTACCCCGTATTTTTCTTCTATCGCTAATATAAAGTCCTCTACTACCGCGTAATCTATAACCTTATCGCCGCAAGCTATAGCCTTACAAGCTCTTATAAACTCTTTATAGTCGATTTTTTCAAACGCGTTTTTCTCCTCTATGCGCCCCTCGGGAATAAATGCTACTACCTCGGCTAATATGTTTTCGTCCTCATCTACTCCTGCCATTGCTACGCTAGTATTATCGTTACTCTCGGATAGATCCAAGCCCAAGTATACAACCCGCCCGCTCCAATCAATATTATTAACCTTGCAAGCTTGGACGTCCTTAACGTCTATATATGTTTCCGTCCCTGCGCCTTGGTATATAATATTACAATGCTTAGTTACAAAGTTTTCGCGCGCCGATTCCATAGCTATAGCTTTAGCTCGTTTCTTTAATAGATCTTGCCATATCTCGGGTACTTCAAGCGCTACGGGGTTAGCCTGCTTTAATACTAGGTCGTCGCTCTCCCATGCTTTAGGGTTGTCGGGGATATATAGCAAGCTAAATATACTATCGTCTTTAACGATCCCGTCTAATACTTTCTTAGCATAGGCGTCGTACTCTTCTATAGGGTTATCTATTGTAGGGTACTTAGTGCTTATTATAAAGCCTAGCTTATTTAATATATTAAGCTGCCCCGATTGCATAGCCTCTATAGCGTAAGTATTTGGTAGCGCCCCTACTTCGTCCGCACAATATACGTTAGGTAGCTTACCGTCCATATTACTATTAGAATAATTAAGCGGGGTATATTTGCTTTCACGCGCTATAAATTCTATATAATCCCGTAGCAGCTTAAAACGTTTAACGCCTTTATACTCATATATAAGCGGACTACTTTTTATAGTCTTGGTTATAGCCTCTTTTATTTCTCGGGATAATTTACCGTCGGGCGCAACGCTATAAAACTCGCTAAAGTTTGGCTCGGTTATAAATAATATAATAAATAGCGTACCTACTGTATAAGTTTTAAAATTCTTTCGGCATATTTCAAGTATACAAGTTTCGTAGCGCCTGCGCTCCATATTATCGCGGTATACTGTGCATAATACCGCCGTATATATAAGCCATTGATACCCCGTAGTACAATCATAAAGCGTAGATCCTGCTTTAAGTCCTTTAGGCATTATTAATATTTTTAATATAGCCTCTATTTGCTTGTACTTAGCCTCACTTATAATATAACGCTTATCTTTGCCCTCTGATACTCGCATAAATTCGCGCATTTGCTTTTTAACGTATTTCGGCGTTGTCTTGGCTCTTACATTCTTCTTACAATATTCGTAAGCTTTGGTATTAGTCAATATTACCGCCCCCGTTAATAATCTCTAGCAGGGGATCAACTTCTTTAGCCTTGTCCTCTGCCTTAAATCCTTTAACTATTCCCATTAATGTAGTTACGGTCTTGTTAGCGCTATTAGTAGTATTGTTATAAGCATTAATAGCGGGGTTAGTATATATATTTTCGCGCCCCTTAACATATTCTTTAGTAACTAACGCTCCCGCCTCTTCTATACTTCTTTCCAAGTCCTCTAATATTTTAATCTGTACTAAATATCTATTAAATGTTGTTGTAAAAAAGTAATTAGTATGTACTCCGCTACTTTCTGCAAGTTTTAATATTTCTTTAGCCTTATTATTTAATGCCTTGCTATTTTTTCGCATATAAAGCCCCCTTTTAGTCGCCTCTCTCAATTTTTAACGCGTTTTAACTCGGTTTTAACTCGTTATCACGTTTTTTAACTCAATATTATTAATTTTTCCAAAAAAAAGCTATTATTTAAAGTCGTTGTAAATGTAGG
>Ga0326514_10000810_pt1 | contig 20775 bp, 42 predicted proteins | sample 3_2548_0518_D_FD_203653 | JGI IMG/M metagenome (GOLD analysis project Ga0326514, IMG submission 203653) | Bovine rumen microbial communities from UC Davis, California, United States - 3_2548_0518 | ecosystem: Host-associated > Mammals > Digestive system > Stomach > Rumen | place: USA... | reverse complement strand
GTGTATAAAAAGGATAATGAAAATGATTAAATGCACAACGATAGGGGTCGAACCAAGTCCTATATGCTATGAAATATGCGTATTGGCATATAAATGCAGTGCATTAAAAGCGTGGGAAAAAGGAGAAGTCATGAGTGACCTTATCAATAGACAGGATGCGATAGATGCACTCAGTGAAGATATCATGGGTGGATTGAACTATAGGCGGATTTTGCAATCACTCCCATCCGCAGACAAACTGACAGGGTGGATTTCAGTGAGCGAGAGATCGCCGGAAAAGAATGGGTGCTATCTTGTATCAACGACAGGAGAAAACAATTACATCGTTGACATAGCATATTATATCGAGGGAATGTGGCACAAGGCAAGTCGCATAAAAGCATGGATGCCGTTACCAGAGCCGTACAGAGAGGATGGTGGAGATGATTAACATTGACAAAGAAAAATTCGCAACGCTGTGCATATGTGCTATCAGATACTGTCATGGACGCAGGACATACATCACAAGACATGTGATGGACATTATCGGACAGCATTTGTCGGAGTTGAGTGACAGCAATGTCAGGATCATGTACAACGATTGCAGGTTCATGAATCCGTCAGACTACGGCGATGAAGTCATTGATAAACCTGATTGGCTCCTTTGGGAGAAGAAACTGAGGGAAGAAGTGAGAAGGAGAGAGGACGGTGAAGCATGAATAGAGCTGAGTACCGAAGACACAGCAAACATAAATGTATAGGATGTGACCACCCATGTTATGCACCATCGAAGAATATCAATGCAAAAAGGGCGTGTGTCAAGTGCAGAAAAAATAGCACAAAGAGAGTTAAATATAAAGATAATTATGAAGATGATGGTGAAGAATGAGTGATTTAATCAATAGATGGGATGCATTAGATGCACTTCAGTGTGAATGGTGCGTAGAAAAAATAAATAATCTTCCCTCTGCAGATAAACCAACAGGGGAGTGGAAACAGATAAGCCTGGCGAAAATATATGAATGCTCCGAATGTGGGCAGAATGTTATGACAAACGATATAGAAGCATATAAATTTTGCCACAACTGCGGAGCAAGAATGAATAAAACGAGGGCAGATGATGAGTATGGTCAGTAAGCAGATAGAAGAATTACGAAAATATGCAAGAAAATGGAGTGAATGGAATGGATTTAACGCTGCGATGCCAGTATTACCAAGTACAAATATACGATTACTACGCTCGGCCGCAGACACCATCGAAGCATTAAACAGACTGACAGGTGAGTGGGTATCAAATCATGACGGTTCATGGAATTGTTCTGAATGTGGGTTGCGTGTGTTTATTTATGCAAAAGGAAACTACTGTCCTAACTGCGGAGTGAGAATGAATAATAATGATAACGAATAACTGTGGGTAATGATATGTGGATTGAATTAATTGAAAATAAAGACACGAAATGTCTAATGAACTTAGACAAAGTTGATTTAATTAGAAAAGAAGAAGAAGATAAAATTAGAGTATGTTGGGCTGATGGTGATATTGAAATTTACAACATCAATTACGAATCAATATTAATAAAGTTATGTGAAGCAAAAATATTAAAATGGTAAAAAACTATGGATGAATTAATCAAAAAACAAGACGCAATAAACGCAATCATGAGACAAGAAACAGATGCTCATTACCCCTCTTGGTATGCTAAAATCATAGATAGAATCCCGCCCGTATACAAAACAAAAGGAAAATGGGTTGAAGTTGATATAGACCTATTATCTGGTTATCTCTACCATGGATATTACTGTTCTGAATGTAATCATATCTATGAAATTAAATGTAATTATTGCCCCAATTGTGGAGCGTATATGAAAGGAAATGAGCTATGAGTGACCTAATTAGTAGAGCAGATGCAATTGAAGCGATAGCAAGTAGAGATGAAACTGATGGAACTGTAAAAGTCTTTACGGGACAAGAAATTAATGAAATTCTATTCGCACTTCCGTCCGCGGCGATAGAAGTAAAATCAATAACAATACATAATACAGGAATAACTTTTTCTTATCAGAAGGAAGGAGATTCTAATGAAGAGCTTAATCTATCGCTCGGCCGCAATCAAAGTAGTCCATGAGGCAATTAAAGAAGTAATCCCATTCGATTCTCTTGAAGACAACTTCGAAGCAATCGATGCACTTCACGACGTAGAAAAACGTATTTGTAACGACCTCATGAATTTGTCGTCTGCGGCAGGCGTTATCGAAGTATTAAACAAACCACATGGAAAATGGATAAAAGAATATAATGGCAATGGTTGGGATGACTTTTGGGATTATAAATGTTCGAATTGCGGTAAAATCTATAAACGAGCTGATGCAATTTTATATCATGCTAATTATTGTCCAAATTGTGGTACAAAAATAAACGAGGAAAATAAATGATTATACTATTAATAATTGTCATTATCATTCTGCTGGGACTCGCATCTGCTATATGGCTAGTTGCATGGAGCGCATTTGAGGACACTGAGTTAGGGCAAACTCTTATATCAAAAATTAAAAAGGAGGATAATAATGACCAGACGTGAAAGGTTGGAAATGGTAATACGAGGAGAAATTACACCCGAGTTAATTGAAGAATGTAAGGCTGAGTTGGAGAAGCTGAACGAACGGAGCGCCGCAGCGTTGGCGAAGTCGAAAACAACAGAAACATATAAGGAAAATAAGGTATACGAGGAACGTATATGTGAGGTGCTTGATTCAGAGCCGATAACGGTGGATGAGTTGAAAGAACGTATTCAATGGCCTTATTCGAGACAGAGGTTGACTGCGGTATGTACTAATTTGGTGCGGGAACATCGAATTAGTATAATGGATGTGAAGATTAAGGGAAAGGGGACAAGAAAGGCTTATCACAGATAAGTCTTTTTTTTATTGGAGATTTTGTAGATTGGATTTTTTATTTCGTGAATATTATGTTGCACCCACTTCACCACTTCACCGTATTAAAGTGGCAAATTCCCAGAGTTAACCCCCGTCTATAAGCTAAGCTACGTTTTTAAAAATCTGAGCTGCGCTGGAAAAAACTGGAGCTATAATTTTTCCCAAAAACTCTCAAAATAAATAAATAGGTGCGGTAAAAAAAGGAGGGGGAGATTTTCCCGAAACTATACCTTTATTCGTTTTATATGTTCCGCTTCACGCGTTCCGCTTCACGCGTTCTATTTCACGCGTTCCGCTTCACGTCCGCTTCACCACGGTGAAGCGATAAAGAAAAAAGTTTTATTTTTTTTAATAGATTGTATTGACAAGTTCCGGTTTATAGTTTATAATATAGACAAGAAAAGAGAAAGAGAGGTAAAGAGAGATGACAGTTCAGGTAAGAGATAATAATACAAAAGCAATTATTAAAACAATTCGTGTAAATGATATGACAACAATGTATGTTAAATACGTTGATGAGTTTAGAAGAAAATACAACAACGCAACAGTAGAAGTCTTCTACGGCAATCCAAATGGAAAAGCAATAACAACTTACAAAACTTTCCACTAAAAAAATTAAAAAAGGTATTGACAAAGTCCGGTTTATAGATTATAATATAGACAAGATAAAGGAAAGATAAAAGAAAGAAAGAGGTAAAAAAAATGTTCGGAAGAGAAGCAACAAAGGAAGAAATCAAAGTTTACAACAAGGTTGAAGAAGTAGTCCGTTCCATGAATGATGATGAGTTTGGTAAGTTCGTAGAGGTAATCAGTGAAAGAGTGTTCGACTACAAGAACCAAAAGTCAATCTATAACAAGGCATATCGGACAGCGAAGAAGTACGGATTGACTCTTGACGAGGTAGAGACTTGGTACTGCATAGATGAGTATTAAAGAGGTCGCAAGACTTCTTTTTTATTGTTTGCATTGCTTCAATACGTTAAGATGTTAATACATTAAAGTGGTGAAGTGCGTGCGGTCAGGTCCGCTTCACCACAGTGAAGTAATGAAGTGGGCGTTGCCGGCGCCGACGAACATACGTTCGTCTATGCCGGACGCATGGACTTTAACACAGTGAAGTGCGAAAGCATTGTATAAAAAATCACAATTGTTTCACAATTTGGGTTGACTCAGGTGGAATAATGGGTTATAATATAGACAAGAGAAGAGGAAAGGAGAAGGTACAATGATTAGCACTCATTACAGGAAGGATAGAGTTAAAAGAGAAGAGTTAATTAAGCAGATCGGTACTGGTGAAGTAATAGCAACCTTTAGAGTGGACCGCAATCATAAGAATGGTATGGAACTTCATATGATTACAAGCAATGGAATTATTATTATTAAAAATGAACACACTAACAAAGTAATTACCAAGTTGATTGCAAGACCAAATCAGATTAAACGGTATTTTGATAAGGAAACCAAAGAAGTAAAGGCAATCATGAAGATTGCTTACGAACATCAAAGGTTAGGTTATAACTTGATTTAGTGGTTAGTAAGGAAGAATAGTATAATGTAATATGAATAAGATGAAACCAATAAGAAGAAAGAATATAAATGAATTAAAAAGATTAGTGGTAATATTTGAATAGATTATAAACAAAATATTTTAATACTATTCTTTATTTTAAAATTAATATTAAAAATAGATTTTCTAAATAAACTTATTAAATTAATAATTCTAAAATAGGATATTAATCTTAATAATAGACTTATTAATAATTCTATTAGTGTACTTAATAAGAGAGCAAATATAAAGATAGACTTTATTACTTTGTATAGTTTAAAGATGATGAATAGAATCAAACACATGTTAACTAACATCTAAGTGTATTAGATTGACTCTTCTTTGTTATGACTTCCGCTTCATCGTTGTAAAGTATAGAAGTGTATGCCTTTCGGGGTCATGCACTTTAGTCAACTAAAGGATAGGTGTTTATATAATATATAATAGTTCTTTTTAGTACAAAATATTTTATCGAAAATCTTTCCGATTATTAATAAAAAGGGGTTGACAAGTCCGGCTTTTTCCCGTATAATATAATCAAGATAAGGAAAGGAGATAAAGAAAATGACAAAGGAAATGATGATTTTTGTAGCATACGTTATGTTCTTTGGTTTTATAGGAATCTGTGGAATATTATCTGCAAAAAATAGAGGAGTAAATTGGTTTATGATTATTATGGCTTTAGGATTCATCTGTTCACCAATTCTTGCAAACTATTGTCTACGATAAAAAATCTCTTTTTCAAGAGATTTTTTTCATTATAGAGGTTGACAAAGGTGTCCGACTGTAGTATACTATAATCACAGAAAGGGGAAAGAAAAGAAAGGAAAGGTAAAGAAAATGACAGTAATGACAAGTAAGATGTATGATAAGGCATTCACACTGGTTAACGCAATTGTAACAAGTGCAGAGGCAAGCGACGAGTTGATTAAAGCAACAATGGAGTTTTGGGACACAGTAGTAATTGATGATACACAGGAGATGTAAAGAAGTCGAAAGACTTCTTTTTTTTATAAAAAACTCTTGACAAATCCGGTATTCAATGCTATACTATAATCACAGAAAGGGGAAAGAAAAGAAAGGAAAGGTAAAGAAAATGACAGTAATGACAAGTAAGATGTATGATAAGGCATTCACACTGGTTAACGCAATTGTAACAAGTGCAGAGGCAAGCGACGAGTTGATTAAAGCAACAATGGAGTTTTGGGACACAGTAGTAATTGATGATACACAGGAGATGTAAAGAAGTCGAAAGACTTCTTTTTTTTATAAAAAACTCTTGACAAATCCGGTATTCAATGCTATACTATAATCACAGAAAGGGGAAAGAAAAGAAAGGAAAGGTAAAGAAAATGACAGTTAAGGAATTAATAGAAATGCTTACACAGTTTGATGAAAACATGGAAGTAAAGATTGTAGATGATAACTGGAATGAATCAATTCAGGATGTAGATGAATACAATAACGAAGTGATTATAAGTGCATAGAAATAAAGAAGTCGAAAGACTTCTTTTTTATTGGTGTTATTTTAATATATTAGTTGGCACACCAGTCGCGCCGGCGTCATCCACTTTATTGATGTAAAGTACAGAAGTGGACGCGGACGGGCCGGCGCACTTTATCGCACTAAAGAACCATAGAATAAAAAAATCACATCTACTGCATGTTTTTATCATATTGGGGTTGACTTCTTGTCCGGTCTGTGGTATATTATAATCACAGAGGGGAGATAGAAAGGAAAGGTAAGAACGATGAAGAAGACCACATACGCACTGAATGTAAACTATCAGTTTATTGCAGAACACAAAGGCGCGCCTTATACATTCGATGGCGAACACTTTATGAACGCAGGCGAATTCAAAGAAGCAATCAGAAAGGCAGTCGCCGGACTCAAATGTGAAAAAGATGCCAACACCCCATTTGATAAGGGAAGTGACATAGAAGAATATAACACAAGCGTCAAATCCAGTGGGGCAACAATTAGTCCACTTAAAGGCGAAACGGTTGAAGAAATCATGAAAGAATACTTTGAAAGAGTACATTCAACCAATTGGGATTATGTAACGATAGTAGATGAAGAGGTTATCGTTTACAACATGAATGCAGAAGAATTTAACACTTTCGTTACAAAGTTTGGAAGAGTTAATGATAGAAAAGTCGTAAGACTTCTCAAAGAAAGTAGCAAGATAATCAAATGGTTAGAAGAAAGAGTCGCCTAAGGCGACTTTTTTATATGGTATCAAATTAATTAAATCAATTCGATCAGTTAAATTTTTCATCAAAAAAAGAGTTGACATATTGAATGTTTTGGTATATAATAAAATTAGACGTTTTTTCACATCGTTTTACCACTTTATTATGGTAAAGTGCATCGCGCCGGCGCCGTCCGCTTCATCACTATAGTGCAGTAAAGTGCACGACATCGGCGCGGTGCACTTTTACACAATAAAGTTTTAGTTTACTAAAGTGTGCGATACCGTGGACACGCACTTTACCTAATTAAAGTTTTACCATAGTAAAGTGCATGACACCGGCCGGCGCGCTTTAGCGCAATAAAGTATTAAAGACCATATTTTTTCAAGCCGATCCGCCCGCCGATCCGCCCGCCGAAAAAAATTGAAAAAAATTGTGAAAAGGGGTTGACTTCCGGCTTATACTATCGTATAATTATATTAAAGATAAGGGGTAAGCGCGCGGGCGCGGAAAGGACAAACAATGAATACTGCACTGAAAATGATGATGATTAACTTCTACAATGGCGAGTCTTATACTCATAACTATATCTTCGGTTTCCGCTTCAATGGCAACGTTTGGTTCGTCTTCGTGACAGCTGAGATTCTGCCAGAGCTGTTGAAACTGGACAAGGCAAGTCGCGGAGCTGGCTACGCTCTCCGCTTCAAGCCAAACAAAGCTCAGAAAGCCCTGCTGATGAGCTTCGGCGCAAAAGTCCTCTGCTCCGAAAAATTCTTCGATGAAATGGTAGAAGCTTCCAAGTACAACAAAGGCGAGATTTTCGAAAAGCTCGTCACTGAAATGGCAGGGCAAGCTTGGGAAAAGGACAACGTTCCGTTCACCGATGACGGCGACCTGACATGGAACGGAATTGCTTATCAGATTAAGTTTGAAAAAGCAAGCTTCATCAATGAAAAGCAGATGCACAAGATGATGGCGGAGGAGGCATAAGCCTCCTCGGCTGAATCGAAAAAAAGCGTTGACAAAATATCGGAGCTGTGGTACAATAAAAATGAGCTAAAGAAAGGGAGGAAAATAAAATGAAAAAATTCACATACTTTGTAAATGAAATTGAAATCGTCGGAACTGACACCGAGCCTTTCGGAGCCGTTTGGAAAGAAGCAAAAAGACTTGCTACTAAAGAAAATACTTACGTCACAAGAATTGTAAATGATAAAGGTAAAGAACGTCATGAATTCTTTGCTAAGGGCGAATGCTTCCTTAATAAAAAGTTTTTCAACAAAGAAAGAGTTAAAGTTTTTTAACTCTTTTTTGACCCGGGCCGCCCCGCTTCACCACAGTGAAGCGATAAAGAAGAAAGTTAAAATTTATTTCAAAAAAGAGTTGACAAATTGATAAATTTTTAGTATACTTTATATAGAAAGAAAGAGAGGAAAGAAAAAATGACAAAAGCAATTTACTTCGACATGGACGGAACAATCGCAAATCTGTATGGCGTAGATGGTTGGCTCGATATGCTTATTAATGAAGATACAACACCATATGCACAGGCGACACCACTTGTTAGACTTTGCACACTCGCAAGACTTCTGAATAAACTTCAGAAAAACGGGTGGCACATTGGAGTTGTTAGTTGGTTGTCAAAAAATGGTAGCGAAGAATATAACAAGAATGTCACAGAAACAAAAATTGAATGGTTAAAAAAACATCTTCCAAGTGTAGCATGGAATGAAATCAAAATTGTAAAATATGGAACACCGAAAGGAACGGTTGTTCGTGAGCCGAAAGGGATTCTGTTTGATGATGAAGAAAAAAACAGAACAGAATGGAATGGTACAGCATATGGTGTAGACAACATTATTGAAACACTAAAGATGGTAGCATAGGTTCCTCCTTTCCTTAATATAAAAAGAGTTGAACAGACGAAAGTCTGTTCTTCTCTTAATAAGTTAAAGAACATGAGTTCGCCGTGGCCGGCCCGCCGCACTTTAAGAAACTAAAGCGTAAAAGAAAAAATTTTTTAAAAAGGGGTTGACATTATGAGTAATATGTGGTATATTATAATCACAGAAAACGAAAGGAGATAAGGATATGGCACAGTTCAACAAAGAAATAGTAATGACAATCACACAGGATGATAGGGCATGGCTCGCTTTTGGCGAATATGTACTTAAAGAAATCGCAACAGCAATGGACGCCGATGATGCAGAATGTTTGGAAAACATTTACACAGGCGAAGTTGTTGAAAGAAAAGACATCAAGAAAGCAATTTGGACTATTAAAAGTTTTCTTGATGCACAGGAATCTTGGGGGTGGAAATTAGTATGAATATTTTAAAAGGTATCGTATGTACACCATTAATTATATTCTTGATTTGGTTCACCGCTTCATATGTAGAAGTTGTTAGTAAAAATTTAGAGAATATTCCACTCTCATTTTGGAATTTCTTTACAGTAATAGGATAACTCCTAAAATTCTTAGAAAATTGTCCTAATATATACTAGGGCAATTTTTATTTTGAAAAATTTTCAGAAAATTCTGACTATGGGTTGGCCCGGGCCGAAAAATTTTTGGATTATTTTCCCATAATTCAGATCGGTCCGGCCCGCCGAATTTTCAGAAAATTCAGAAGACTCCCAAAATTCAGAATTATTTTTCTTTTTATTTTTCCGAAAAAGTGGTTGACTTTTTTAGAAAATTCCTTTATAATATAATTGTCAAGAGGAAAGAAAGAAAAACTATTCCGAGAATGTTGAGCGAAAGCGGAAAATAGATGCGTCTATCTCAACAATAAAAAAATTTCCTCTTGACAAACTCCCGAAAATCTGATATAATAAAGATACAGAAAAGGGGAAAGAGGAAACTTCTCCCAAAAGAAAAAAATTCTTAAAAAAAATTAAAAAAGGTCTTGACAGATTCCCGAAAATCTGATATAATAAAGACACAAAAGAGAAAAGGGAGACAGGAACTCCCAAAACTAAAGTAAAAAGGGTTGCGACCAACGCAAGAAAGTAGGTAGAAAATGGAAAAGATGACAAAGAGAGAATTCTTCGAAGCAGTTATGGCAGTTGATGGTATTGATGCAGAACTGAAACTGTTCGCAGAACAGGAAATCACAAAGATGGACGAGCGGAACGCAAAGCGTAAGAACTCCCCTTCCAAGAAGTCCGTTGAAAACGAACCCATTAAGGGTCACATCGTAGACTTGCTGAAGGCTTATGAGGAACCCGTTATTGCAAGCGTAATTGCTGAAAAGGTAGAAATTTCTACACAGAAAGCAAGTGCCCTTTGCAGACAGTTGGTAAATGACGGCACTCTGAAATCAGAGGAAGTCAAGGTCAAGGGCAAGGGAAAGGTCAAGGGATATTCCCTCGCATAGTAAGAGGAAGAACAGACGAAAGTCTGTTCTTTTTTTTCTTAGAAAAAGAACGTACGTTCGCGGCCCGGCCCACGGCAATTTTCAGAATATTCCGAAAATTAATTTTAACAAAAAAATAATTTGACAAATTTTAAATTTTATGATATAATTTATTTAGAAAATAAAAAAAGAAATAAAAAAATCGGTTGACAAATCCCAATATTCATGTTATAATAATAAAGAGAGGAAAGAAAATGAACAAAATTTGTGAACACGATAAAAAAGTAATAGAAAGAATAAAAAAAGATTATAAAGAATATATTTATATTTCTTCTTTAACTTCAAAACAACGTGACGAATATTTTAAACAAGGTTGGAACATAAAAGTAGTTGACAAACATACTAATAAATGATATAATAAAGAAAAAAGAGAAAGAGAGGAAAAAGAAATGGCAGTATCAAGAAAAGTAGAAAGAGAAATGTTAAGAAACGTATATCTTGAAAAGATTATCGAATGTTTTCGGAATGATGAAGATGTTTTAAGAACCAAATCCAATGAAATTGCTTTTCCCGTTGTGGGTTGCGAAGGAAATGAAGATTTCATCGTAATCACAGTAAAAGTACCAACAGGTGCTAATAAGGGTACAGAACCATATGATGGTTACGAACTCGCACGGGAATACATTATGAAGAACGAAGAAAAAGAAAGGAAAGCAAAAGAAAAAGAAGAAAAGAAGAAAAAGAAAATCGAAAGAGATAAAGAGATAAGAAAAAAGAAAAAAGAAATTGCCGAAAAAGGCGAAAAGTAAATAAATGGAAGAACGTCAACAGACGTTCTTCTTTTTATTTTGTGACGAACATACGTTCGCGGCGGTCCGGTCCACCGAATTATCAGAATATTAAAACTTTTAATTTAGGGGTTGACAAATAAGTTTTTATCCCTTATAATATAGATACAGTAAGAGAGGAAAAGAAAATGAAGAAATCATACAGTGAAGAAAGTTATGAAAGAAATTATAAAGCAGAGTTTGCAAAGTATGATAGACATGAAGAATTTTTAACAACAATGATTCAGAATAAACATCTTCTACTTGTTGATTGGGATAATTTTTGGTCATGGTATTATCATTCAGACATTTCAGCAGAAGAAGCATTAAAAAGATGCTAAAAAACATTTGACTATGGAATTTACTTACCTCCTTTTCTTTCCTATATTGAAAACGGTTTACGAATTATGTAAACCGTTTTCCCATAATTCAAAGGCGAACATACGTTCATGGTGGCCCGGGCTGCCCCGCTTCAGTCAATTAAAGTGTAAAAGAAAAATTTTTTTTAAAAAGGGGTTGACAAATAAATAAAATTTTGCTATAATATAGACAAGAAAAAGGAAAGGAGAAACAACAATGAATATTTACGAACACATCGACTACACACTTCTGAAAGCAACCGCAACAAATGAGGATATTTGGAATCTGTGCGAAAAGGCAGTAGAAAAGGGTTGTGCTTCCGTTTGTATCCCCTCTTGCTATGTACCTTTTGTATATGATTTCTTTCCCCCTCTTAAAATCTGTACAGTAGTAGGTTTTCCTCTTGGAAATTCTAATACAGAAACCAAAGTTAAAGAAGCAATATCTGCCGTTTACGATGGTGCAAATGAAATTGATATGGTTATCAATATCGCAAACATGAAAAATGGGAACTATCACCTTATCAGAAAAGAGATTGAAACCATTTATGAAAAAATTAAAGAAATTGATGATGGAGTAATTCTTAAAGTAATAATTGAAACTTGCTATCTTACAGAAAATGAAATTGCGATTGCAACAAAAATTGTAGACAATACTCATGCAGATTATGTAAAGACTTCCACAGGGTTCGGAACTCGCGGAGCATCATTCAAAGACATCGAAATTATGAAAGCAAATATTCATAACGGAACAAAAATTAAAGCAAGTGGTGGTATTCGCACAAGGGAAGATATGGAAAAATATCTTGAAATGGGTTGTGATAGAATTGGAGCGAGTACACTTCCAAAATAAAATAAAAAAATAAGAATAAGGGGTTGACAACTCAACCCCTTTGTGGCCCGGGCCGCATTGTTAAAAAATTATTTATTAAAAAAGTATTGACAAATGACTAACTCTATATTATCCTATAAATACAGTAAAGAAAGGAATAAAACAAAATGATTATTTATGCACTTACAAGAAAAGATGAAACACTTGCAATAATTTCACCTTGGTTTAGTCTAACTCCTTATTATTTAATGTCTACCAACATTTCTAAAAATGAATTAGCCTTAATTGAAGTAGTTGCAGAAGATTTATGTGCTGATGGTGTAGATTTTGAAGAGTACTGTAAGTATTGGATAAATGATTATAAATTAAAAATTTATAAAAAAAGTTAAAAAAGTGTTGACAAACTTGCAGAAATGTGATAATATATAATCACAGAAAGAGAAGGGAGATAAAAAGATGAAAATTAAATTTAAAGATTATAAAGAATTTGATGGTTGTCCCAAGTGTGGTGGATATGACTACGAATCTACTATAGAAAATTTTGATTTCTTTACGCATAAAGGCAACGAATACGTTGCTATGCATCATGTGGTCAATTGTGATTGTGGTTATCAATATACTTTCGATGAAATTTATAAATATTACTGCGACGCAATGAGAAAATAATTAAAAAAATACTTGACAAACGACGCCAAATATGATAATATATAATCACAGAAGGGAGATAACTCAAATGAAAGTTCATACCAAAGCGCCGATGGCAAGGCGCAATGACAGAAATGTAAGCCAAAATGTGGGTGCGTACGAACCCACCGCGCCATAGCCTTCCACCGCGGGCGCGACAGCAATTAGGCGCAACGTTCTGAAAGTGGATAGGAACGAGGGCGAGACGGACGCGTCTTGCCCTATTTTTTTATATGCTTTAACCAACTAAAGTGCAACGGCCCGGGCGGCCGCTTCACCACATTAAAGTATAAAAGTAATGTATACAATATACATAAGATAAATCTATTGACTTTTGTTTTCGTTGGTGGTAATATATATACAACAAGGGAGATAGTAAAGATGATGCTCCCCAAACCGCAATCTAAACAGGTGGTGACGGTAAACCACCAAGAAAAAAAATTAAAAAAAGGTCTTGACAAACAAGATAAAATGTGATAATATATAATCACAGAAAGGAGAGAAAACAAAGTCAACCAAATAAAAAAATAAAAAAAATAAAAAAAGGGGTTGACAAACAAAACAAAATCTGTTATAATAAGAATGTAAGATAAAGAAAAACAAAAAGAAAGGTAAAAGGTGAAACTAATGACTAAGAGAGAAATGTTCGAAGCAATCGTTAACGGCAACATCAACGAGGAAATCATCGAAATGGCAAAGAATGAAATCGTCAAGATGGACGAGCGTAATGCTAAGAGAAAGAATACTCCGTCGAAGACGGCACTCGCCAACGAGCCAATCAAGGCAGAAATCGTCAAGGTTCTGACGCAGGAACCGCAGAGTGCAAGTGAGATTGCCGAAAAGGTAGGAATTTCCACTCAGAAGTGTTCTGCTCTGCTCCGTCAGATTGATGGACTTGAGGTCAGCGAACTCAAGGTCAAGGGTAAGGGTAAGGTCAAAGGTTATGCAGTAGCATGACAGACCATAGAAAGGACAGACGAAAGTCTGTTCTTTTTTTAATTCATAAACGAACATACGTTTGCGGCCGGTCGGCCCGGGCCGATTAATTTTCAGAATATTCTTTTTTTAATTTAAGGGTTGACAAAATAGAAAGAGTATGTTATCATATAATTACAAAAGAAAGGAGAAAGAAAATGAAATTGTATAAAATACACATGATAACATATTATGAAATCGAAGCCGAAAGTCTTGATGAAGCATTCGATAAAATGACTAATGAAAATATTAGTGATAGTTGGGTAGATTGTTACGAAGAGAAAGAAATAAAAAAGGAGGAAGAAAATGGTACAGCACATTGAATTTACAATTAAGTTTGACCTAACTTGTTATGGTGAAAAGGAAGATTTCGAAATAGATACCGATTCCAGCATTAAAGAATCAGCAATGTATTATGTTTTAGACAATCCCGAAAAGTTAATAGACAATTTAACAATTGATAAAGTATGGTATGAAGAAGAAAAATAATAAAAAAGGGTTGACAAGTCAGCCCTTTTATGGCCCGGGCCGCCGTGCTCCCGTTTTCAGAATATTTAGAATTAAAAAACATTTTAAAAGGGGTTGACTTATTGCGTCTTATGTGGTAATATATAATTGTTCAAAGGAAAGGTAAACGAAAGGAGAACACAAATGAAAATTGATAGACGTAGAAAGTATTATGTAGTATTCGATACAGAAACAGCCAATGGTCTTGATGACCCTATCGTATACGATTTAGGTTTTGCCATCATTGACAAAATGGGTAGAGTATATGAAAAATATTCTTTCGTAATTCGTGAAGTATTCTTCGGAATGAGGGAGTTAATGAAATCAGCATACTATGCAGAAAAAATTCCCAAGTATTATGAGCAGATTAACAATGGCGAGAGAGAAGTTGTTTCTCTGTACGAAGCAAGAAAAATTTTCGCTGATGTTTGTAAGAAATATAACGTAAAGGTTGCAATCGCACACAACGCACGTTTTGACTATAAGTCAACATCAAAGACGCAAAGATATATCACAAAGTCAAAATACAGATTTTTCCTCCCTTATGGCATCGAACTTTGGGACACAATGAAAATGGCAAATGATACCATTTGTAAGCAAGTCCATTATAAAGAATTTTGTTATAATAACGGATACCTTACAAAAAATGGTAGAGTAAGAAAAACCGCAGAAATTCTTTATAGATATATTAGTGGGGAGCATGATTTTATCGAATCTCATACAGGTCTTGAAGATGTAATGATTGAGAAAGAAATTTTCGTTCATTGTATGCGTCAGCACAAGCCCATGAGAAAAAAATGTTTTGCGTAGGAGAGTGGGAGCATGCTCCCATGCTCCCGCCCGGGCCGAAGTCAATTTTCAGAATATTTAAACATTTAAAAAAAGGTTGACAAAGTAGAGATGATATGTTATCATATAATTGCAAAGGAGGAAAGATAAAATGGCACTTGATAAAGCGATTGAACATGGAAAAGAGAGAAGAAAAAAATACTATGGTTCAAAGGCAATTGACCGTACTTGTAGGAATCATGGCAGTTGTCCATATTGCACAAACAATAGACTTTATAAAAATAAAAAGAGATTACAAATAACTCTTGACAAACTTTCAGAAATGTGATAATATATAATCACAGAAAGGAGATAGAACAATGGTACAGAAAATCTTTACAATCATATTAGCAATTATCATTCTTATTATCTTCGCTGTTTCTACTTCGCAGGTAGATGCAACAGTAAAAGGAATTACAGCAAAGAATTATGACTCTTACGTTAAACCAATTGCAGACGAATATGGTTATAACGTAGGCGAATGTGACAAACCTTACCTTAAAGGTGAAGAACAATTCTACAACGAATATTATGACCATTGGAACGTAGACAAAGTATACGATAAAAATTTGGTCAAGAAAACAAAGAAGAACAAATCTAAGAAAGGAAAAAAATAACATGACTATCGTAATTTTAATAATCAGTTTAGTATCATGGGCATTATGTGAGTGGATTGACAGGACAGGACGAGTTGGATAAAAATTCCAACTCGCCCGGATCACCGCACTTTACTTATCTAAAGTATGAAAGTGGATGTCGCCCGGGCCGACGCACTTTACCCATCTAAAGTACGAAAGTGGACGCGACCGGCCGCCGCATCGCCTATTAACGATATGCAATCGTGCTCCCATGCTCCCGTTGTCAGAAAATTAGAACTTTTTCTTAGGGGTTGATTTCTTTAGAATTTGGGTGTATAATAAGGTAGAAAATAAAGAAAGGGGGTACTACCTATGGCAGTATCAAGAAAAGTCGAACGTGAAATCATCCGCAATGAGTTTCTGACTCTCGTATCTGAGTTTCTCTCTGAAAAGGGGGAAGAGGTTCTTCGTGTCAAGTCCAACGAGGTTGCAATTCCCGTTGTTGGATGCGAGGATAACGAGGACTTCCTTGTTATCACATTCAAGGTTCCCACAGGAGCAAACAAGGGAACGGAACCTTATGATGGGTACTCAATGGCAGAAGAGTACGAACTCAAACTGAAAGAGAAGTCCGAAAAGGCAAAAGCCAACGCCGAAAAGAAGGCGAAAAAGATGGCACGTGATGCCGAAATCCGCAGAAAGAAGAAAGAGATTGCGGAAAAGGGCAAATAGTCCAATCGGGAGCATCCAAGTCGATGCTCCCCTTTTTTATCGGAGCATATCGTATATAGCAATTAAACGATGCGTGCTCCCGCCCGGGCCGATACACTTTATCTAATTAAAGTATTGAAGTGGACGATCGCCGGGGTCATTGCACTTCACTCAATTAAAGTGTCAAAGTGTACATCGCCCGGGCCAGTTTTGACCGGGCCGAACATACGTTCTCAATGTCAAGTCAACTATTCCGATAACTAATTTTATAGGAAGAGTTGCTGACGCATACACTATATAGTATCTAAAATTTATTCAACACTCTATATATAGTGGTTTTCATTAATGGCAACTATTCCGATAATTAGTTTTCTCGGAAGTGTTGATACCGCAGAAGAACATACGTTCGTAAACGAACACATGTTCGTGTATACAGTATACATTTAATCGAACATACGTTCGCGAACATACGTTCGTGGTGTCTGTGCCGCAGCCAATGACGGCAGCTGCGTGTCAAATTTTAAGTCTTCGAGGGAGCTGCAAAACGAGCTGCAGCTGCATTTCGTGGCTGTCCAGGAGCTGCAAATGTTGGCACGCCAAAGGAGCTGCGTTTTGAGCTGCAAAAGGAGCTGCGTTTCGCCATAATTCTTTCAAAATTTGACAAAAAAATTCAAGTTTTTTCAAAAAGCTACAACTTTTTAACAAAAATAACTAAAAAATTTGACTTTTTAAGTCAAATTTTCGGAGCCACCGCGCAAACTTTAACAAAAATAAAAATTGAAAAAGCTATAAATTTTTACTATAATATATACAGAAAGTGAGAGAGAAATAAAAAAAACAATCTCTGCTTTCGCAGAGGAAATAGCAACAAGTAATTTGCAAATCAAATAAAATTCCTCTATAATATATATAGAAAGTGAGGGAAGGAGAAAACAAAAAACTCCGACCCTCCGCAGGAAATAGAGCCAAAAAATTTGAAAAAGTTTCAAAAAAGCTCTATAATATATATAGAAAGTGAGAGAGAGATAAGTAACACCTCTCCTCCAAATAAAAAACTAACGTAACTGGGTGGTGACCTACACCAGAAAGAGAGTACAAAATGACAGCAATGACTAAGAGAGAATTCCTGAACGCCGTTATCGCACTGAACGCTGATGCTGAAATCACTGCTTTCGCTGAAGCGGAGATTATCAAGATGGACGACACCAACGCCAAGAGAAAGGCGAAGGTCTCTGAGAAGCACGTTGCCAACGCAGAGCTGGCACAGAAGATTGTTGCTGAGTTCCTGAGCGACGAGCCGAAGACTGCAACTGAGATTGCAGAAGCTTATGCCCTCTCCACTCAGAAAGCATCTGCTCTGATGCGGATGCCGGAGATTGCAGAGCTGATTACCAAGACGGACGTCAAGGTAAAGGGCAAGGGCACTGTAAAGGGCTACGCTAAGGCTTAGTATACGTACTACGTCTACGAAAAACGAGTCGAAAGACTCGTTTTTTTATTACTTTTATTACTTTTTATTATTATTTATTATTATTTATTAAAAATTTTATTATTTTTTATTGAAATTTGACTTCTGTTGATGGATGTGGCAGCAACATTTTTCTGACCATCACAACATTTTTTCAATCACTACGACATTTTTTTAATCACTACTACTTTTCTTTAAATACTGTGGCTTCTCTTTAAATACCACAACATTTTCCCAACCATCGCCTAACCTTTTCTACCACTACAATTCTGCCTTAACTTCGCCACTCGCCAACGCTTTTCCGCAATTGTTTTCCGCCGATACAGCTGCTCTCTTTACTTGAAAACCCTGCCGCCACCGCACAAACCGCCCCAGATTGACTCCACGGCTAAGTTCGTATACAATATACGTATACGTTTTTCTGCTGCGGTTTTAGTTGAGGTTGAGGTGGGATTGGATTGTGATTGAGCTGCGATTGGGTTGTGATTAACCTTTTTAGTTATTGGTTTTATTGGCTTTACCTTTTTAACTTACCCTTCCTTACCCATTTTACTTTACTTACCTTACTTACTTTACCCTACTTACCCTTTTACTTTATCTTACTTACCTTACTAAGTTACCTCTCTTATATACGTATATATTATATGTAGATTAATTGTTGATGTTAACCTTACTTGTGAACCGCTGTTATTCGCTGGTTGGGCTTCGCCAACACAGCTCACTTCTTTTTTTCTTTATTACTTATTTATTTATATATAAATAAAACGTATACATATATGTATAAATATATGTATACGTCTTTCTATTTTGATTATAAGTAGTTTTTAGTTAAAGTTTCTACTAATTTTTTGAGTCGCGAAATTCAATTTTTTCTAGAAAATTTTTCGCCTTCAATTTATTTCTAGAAAATAAATCAACTTAGATTTCTGCAAAATTTTTCGTCGAGTGCGGCCGACCCAAAAATAACCCCCATATATTATCCCAAAATTTCTGCAAAATTTTTCTTGGAAAATTATTCTTGGAAAATATTTCCCAAAATAACTTTTTGGAAAATTTTTAATACTCATTATATCCCAATAATTCTAAATCAGAATTAGTTCCCTTAATTAAACTATGCTCAATCATTTCTGCATTTTCTTTTGTTAAGTTTTTTGCAATAATTCTTTTCTCTACATTCTCCCAGCCAAATTTTTCTATAGCTTTTCCCACTTTCTGTGTTTTATAACCTCTGCCGCCTTGCCAACGAGCCTCAACATTATAAGTTCTTCCATAATATTTTTTTCCATCGGGAAAAGTAAATTCATATACAACATATGTTTGTAATTCATCATTCATATTTAATTCTTCTAATCTATTAATTGTTTCTGTAATATTATCTCTCGCAATATATAAAGCTTCAAGAGTTTGTTGAATTAATGTTTTAGAAATAGTTATTCTGCCACGAAAAATTTCACTAAATTTCCCTTTAGATGTTCCCATTATCTTTTCAAGGTATCCCTGTTTAAAACCAACCTCAAAAAAATTTTTCATAATCTCTATATAATCCATAATTTTTTATTCCTCCTATTATTATTTCTTCTATTTTTAAGTAAAAAATTTTGGAATAAACTCTACATTTTCCAGAAAAAATTCCCAATAAAAAAGACGTAACAATCTTCTGGTACTTACTCTGCGGCGGTCCCATAATTCTGTGAAATTTTTGGAAAATTATTCACCCTCGCCGCAGTATCCGTATAACCTACTCCATTTTCTCCCAATAAAAAAAGACTTCACTAAGGAAGTCCTTGTAAAATTTCTATTTCTTTTAAGAGATGCCGTATAAAATCATCTACCTTATCTTCATGTATATAGTTTAGACAAAGCTGCGTTGAGTTACATAGAACCGACTCTTCAGGATTAAAAACACAACAAGCTTCTAATAGATGTTCTGACTTACGAACAAACCTATGCCAATAACATTTGTCATTATTAATTTCCATGGCTACTCCTAATCAACAAAGATTACTTCTAAACCAGCTGCCATACAATCTACAATTCTTTCGACGAGTGCGGCCGAGCTAATGCGTTGAAGTTTTTTTGTACAAAATTTCACATCAAAGTCTTCTTCCAATGCACCGCAATCGCGGCAGTTCCTAAAAACTCCATCATATGGACAGACATGGTAGACAGAAGTAGAAGAATATGTTACCGCCCATCTATTGCCTTCTCTATTATAAATTTGTTTTAGATGGGTTCCATGAGTAAGCGGCTGAATAAGTTCGATTTCGTTATAACGATCTACATAATCTTTATTAATCCTGCGATTTCTTTCTACAATTTTTTTCTTTACCATATGACTTTCTCTCCAATAATGTTACGTGTTTCACAAAAAAGCTCTAATTCTTTACCTTCGTTACTAAAAGCAAGAATATTATCTGGAGCAAAACAACCCAAAGTGACTTCTTCTGTTGCATATTCTCCATAATAAGAAGTTATTGTGTCAATTGCTTCTTCGTATTTATCAGCAAAAAGAAAACCATTTACCTGCAAAACTTCATTAGTGTCTTCTTCAAAATATTTAACTTTAAAAGTGTATATCATTATATGCCTCCTTATTCATCAGCATAGAACCAATCTTTTTTATTTAAGATTTCAATAAACTCTGCCCCATCGTATTCTCTAATAGTAAAGCGAGTACCTTTAGGAACTTCTACTACTGCGAGGTCTTCAAAACCACCCATATATACGCTGCCGCCAGTATCAGAAGTATATCCCTTAGCTGTACATGCTTCTTCCATTTCCTCACTTGTACAGCCCTTCTCAAATAAGGCTATCAACTCCTCGTCAACAGCCATTTCTAATGTATTCCAAGTAGCCCAGCCTGCGCCATATCCTTTGCTAATAAGTACCTTCATTTATTTCTCCTTTATAATACATCTGCTAAGATAGGTCTGATTCATTCCCTTGTAGCTCTCATGCTTTTTAACAGTACCAGTAAGAACATACCACTCATTAGG
>Ga0326514_10000806_pt1 | contig 20807 bp, 18 predicted proteins | sample 3_2548_0518_D_FD_203653 | JGI IMG/M metagenome (GOLD analysis project Ga0326514, IMG submission 203653) | Bovine rumen microbial communities from UC Davis, California, United States - 3_2548_0518 | ecosystem: Host-associated > Mammals > Digestive system > Stomach > Rumen | place: USA... | reverse complement strand
TGAGTTACTCTTCCTAGATGCTTGAGACGTTCATACTCATCGAATAGCTTAAACCACATATATACATCTAGATTACGACTATCAGTAAATTCTACAGAGAAATCAAAGTTTTCATCGCTTTCATATGAATTTCCTCTATAAAAAATAGAAGAGCCTAAAATTGTTTTACCAGTTTCATAGTCATTTGATACACTAATATCAGGTAAGTCAATATTAGCTGATATTGAGTTAGATAATAATGTATTAAATGGGTTAGCTGTATATGCTGAATAAGATAAGGCTTTAAGTACTTCAGGATATCTATAATATGCATCTTGGAATATTGGTTGTTTTATTAGATAGTCTCTTAACCAACCAGATGTATCACCTGAGCCGCCATTGAAGATCTGTAAATTTGGTTTAGTGAAGAATACAAATTCTCTTGTAAGACCCATATGGTTATTTGGGTCTATAACAGGGTATCGTCTAAATTTATAAAAAAGATCAGCATCAGATACAGTCATAATGCCATTCTTTTTTAGTAATGCAGTTGTCATACTACGTTCAATAGTTGGTTCACTATTTTTGTAGTCATTATCACTTATAGTCTTTGGAGCATTATTTATCATTGTGTCTTTTGTTTCCAATACTAGCCACTCCTTTCTTAATTCTTATAATGATGTACTTGGCAAACCTGAATATACTAATATATTATACTCTTGAAAGGAGGAAATAAAGCCAGTCAAAAATAGTTGTTTATATAATCCCTTTCCAAAAAGTTTAGTCCTAAACATTTAAAAGAAAAGGTGATTATAATATGCAATATATTTTTGATGATAATATTATTAATCTACAGCGTAAACTCAAGACTATCGAACTAGCTTTAGATGATATTATTTGCACATGTAAGCATCATAAAAAATTAGCTTTTGATGTAGACAAATCATTCTATGATAAAGAGCTATATGATCTTGATCCAGATGGTTTTCATGAAAATTGTTTGGAGATTTTTAAAGATGTCTCTGAGGATATTGCTTATGATATAGAATCTATAGCATTAGATGCTAAAAAAGATATCCGTAAATTAAAATCGGACTTTAATTATTACGCTAAGCCGTTTTAAATAAACAGCTTTGTCTGGCTTTATTTTTTGCCGATTTTTAACATTTTAGTAATTGTTATTTAATCTTTTTAAGGAGGAAATACGATTTATGAAAGTATTAAAAGAATCAATTGGTACTGTTCTAGATATCGATTCTCTATTAGATATTTTAAATGGTGAAACATTAAGTGACGTTGGTTCAGCTTTAGCTAATGGCACTAGAAATAAAGAAGGATATTCTTCTATTGCTAGTCGAGCTAATGAATTGACTGCAACCTTTCCTATTCTAATCTCTAATCGAGTCTCATTAAAGACAGCAGAAAAAATTCAAAAAGCCTTAGAATTTAGATATGCTCTTATGCTACAGATGGTAATTGCTAGTAGATCATTTACTACATCTAAAGATGCGGTAGATTTCCTAAAGAATTACCATACAAATATTGACGCTGGTTCTTGGAGGTCTATTGGCGCAAAAATTCTTTCCACTACTGATGAAGCAGCTGTATTTGAAATGTCTGCTCGTAAAGCTATCAATGAGTCTTATGCTCAAAATAGTATTTTAAATGAGAATGCTAAACCAATCAAACTACAGTCTTTTCAAGAAGAGGGAAAACATTCTGCTTTTATCCAATTTGATCTCCCTGATGATTTTGACGACTGGTCTGACGAAAAAAGAAAGTTATATGTGCAAAACTTTAAAAACTTATCTAATCAAGCTGAGATGGAAGAACGCTTGAAAAATAAAAAAGAAATGAATAAAATAGAATCTCAAGCTCAAAAACGAAGAAATAGTGCAGCATACAGACAAAAGAAAGCTTTGCTTGATTTACAAAATCAAAGTGACAAAGAAAGAGCTGAAGTTTCTCCATTACCACGTCCACAGTTAAATGACCAAAAGGTTAGAAAAGCTAATATGCTAAACCCATTGACTATGAACGTAAGTTTCAAAGTTAAAGCTTCAAATGAAGCTATTGTACCGGTTGAAGCAATGATTGGTGTTAAGACCAAATTATATCCAGTAGACTCAATGGAAATTATGGATAGAATTTATTCTAGTCGTAGAACTAAAATCAATCTATTTAATTTTATTAGAGCTTTCTCTGGTGAAATTCAATTCTGGAGAGACTTTATTTTTACTCTTGGTAAAGCTAAAATTGATGCTAACTTCAATGCTAGAAGAGTCGGTTCTAAACTGTGGAAAGTACTTGAACGCCGTAGTAAGACTTCAAAGATTTCTCAGATGCTGAATATTAATAATGCAGCAACTGCAATCACTACATTAGTTCTTTCCATGGAAGAAGTAGAATTCTTAAATAAAGAAGCCGATATTGATTTACTAGATGCACATGAAGCTAGAAAGATTCTGAATGATTTTAACTTCATTTCTATTATGATTGTAGATGAAAACCTTGAAACCATCCGTACCATTCTTGATACTGGTAATGATGAATGGGAATCTAATACATTTAACGCATTTGATCGTGATGAAGAAATGGATTATAAACAAATGGTCAAGATGCTTGCTAAAGCATACTAATGAAAGGGGAACATAGAAAACTATGGTAAATTTACTAGATCTTTCAACAGTATTCAAAGAAGCATGTAGTTTTTGTGATTGGAATGATAAAGAAACACTAGCTGCTCTTAGAACAATCAATGAATCGGAACAGCGGTCTATTTCTTATTCTGTAGCTGAAAAACTATATGATAATGTAGCCGGTAAAGCTAAAGTAGCTAATCTAAATTTTACAGAAATTATAAAAACTAAAGGCGATATTACTAAGCTTGATGGTTTTGACCAACTGAATGCAACTATTAAGCTTCTTGATAACGCTCAAGTTAAATTACATCTCAAAGGTAAAGCTATTCATGTAGTAGTTGATGCTATGACTAATCTTATTAATAAACGTAAGATTTTTATGTCTGCATTTAGAACTGGTAATTCTATTTTAATGGATACCTATAAATTTGGGGCTATGTCAGTAATTGCTTCAACTAGTCTAATTACTATTTCTTTAACTGAGTATTTTGTTAAACCAGATGATGATACGCCGTATACCACTGCAAGATCCTTTACGCAAGATACAAGAGAATATACTCTACTAGATAAGAACCCATTAATCACTAATCTTGAAAAATTCAATAGCATGTGTGAAACTAACGGCCTAGAGGAAGTTGAAAAGGCATTAGCCAAAGTTAAACGTAGTAACTTTGGGGGTGTTGAAATTGCAGCTGGTGCTGTAGTCGCCGTTATTGTATTATATAACCTCGTAGATATTCTTCGTGAACTTGTATATTATTTCTTATTTGCTAAAGCCAGCATTTCTGAATATTTTTATGCTAACTCAGTAGCATTAGAAATTAATGCAAACAAAATCAGGGATACTAATAAAGATGCAGCAAATACTCAAGAAGGTTTTGCTAATTCTTTTAGACATATTGCCGAAAAGCTTAAGGTTGATGACAAAGAAGCTGTAGCTAAATCGGCTAAAGCATTAAAGCATGATAATATGGAAATTAATTACAAAGCAGAAGACCTCTCAGATGCACTACCAGATTCATCTGCATCAGATTCTTCTGGATTATTCTAAAAGGAGGATTTGAATAATGCATCTAGGTAATAACCATTCATATAAAAATGCTCAGAGAGATATGCTTCGAGCTATTATTACAGAGCAGCAGGAACAAGATGAACAAAATAAAATGAATGAAGTTCCTCAGGCTAAAGCTCCTGAAGAAGACAAAAATAAAAAGTTTTATGAAATGTCTAAGAAGAAAGCTGATGAACAAAAGAAAAAGACCGCTACTAAAGAAGCAGTTAGTTTTTATTTTATGAATAAGCTCCTTACTAGACTATATGAAGAAAGTTGTCCATACGATATTCGTACACCAGAAATGGAAACGGTTCGTAAGAATATTGTGGCTAATTTCATTCATGAAAATGGTATTAACACCATTCGTAAGACAATGAAAGATCGTTCTTTCATTCTTAAGACTTTATGTGAAGCAACAGAAACAGCTGAAGTTGATACGCATAAGAAAAATCAAGAAGTTCTTCATGAAGAAGAGCCAGAAGAAATCAAAAAGAATATCAAAGCATTCATTCCTGGAGAAACAGAAAGCGAATTCTGTGATAAACTAGATGAAAAAGATGCCAAAGATGAAGTCTCTGATATTGGTGATCATGTACGTACTTACGTATCTAATTCAGTAGAAAAGTTTATCATTGATAATATTGAAGACAAATCTAAAATCAAAAAGGTTATGTCTGATGTACAAGATAAAGTATCTACTATCAATACAGCAAATGCAGAATTGGATGCTGAAATTAAAGAATCAGCTATTAAGCAATTCAAGCAAAAGATTCATAAGATTGAACAACGTAAGAAATCATTCTTTGAATCTATGGTTCGTTATGTAGCCAAAGATGCTGTACAAACAAAAAATAAAAACTTTATCAATGAAACCGGTAATATTGATATGGATAAAGTAGTCAAAGTCTCTGAAGCAATGATGACAATGATGGTATTATCCGAAGCAATCGGTTTTGAATTAGATGAAGAAAAAATGAACGCACAATTTAAAAAATAATATTATCCCGATAGGAGAATTTCTCCTATCGGGATTATTTTTGTTTAACGCTTAATAATTATATAACCGTCTCTTGTTTTATTTAATGCACCATTTAAAAGTATATTAAATGTGTTTTCATCGATATCATTAAGATCAGCTACACTTTTGATAGCATTCTCAATCTGATCCTTTTCTTTTTTTGTTTCGATGAAAATACTCTCATCTGTAATAACTACTTTATCATTTAATACTTTAGAAAGACTATCTTCTTTAATATTATTGATGATAGTCCTAAATGCTTTAAATGTCTTTTGTGATCTATTGAAATCATCTAAGAAATCAATAGTTCCTTTGTAATCACCGCACTCCATATTTTCACTCTCCTTCAAGAAGCTCTTTTGGATCAAAGTAATCTGTACCTTCATCAGATTCTTCTTCATCTTTAGATGATTCAACAATGAAGGCATTAATCTTAGTACCGCGTTCTTTTTCCATGATGTGTTTGATTGTTTTATTATCGCCATATCCTAATTTAAGAAGTGTATGAGTTAATTCATCTACTGTTTCTTTAGATGAAAAGGTTACACCCTTATTGGCTACAAGCTCACCTGTACCAGAGTTAACCATCCATTTACGTAGTTCTAATTTAGCCGGTCTATCATTCCAGCTAACTGTAGCTAATTTAATTAATGTATTGCCGTGCTCTTCGATAATCTCATCAATATCACCAGTAAAAGCATATTTAATTTCTTTATTTTGATTTTTCATTTTAGTTCTCCTTTGATGAAAAAATAAAACCTAAGTCATGATAGACTTAGGTTTTATTTTAAGTTAGATTAGATGTTTGTGAACTGCGGAGTACGAAGGTTTTCGCTATTCGCACGTACACCCGCAATCTTACGAATAACTTTCTTGGTATCCTCATGAGTAAGTCGTTCTACTTCGAGAATACGACCATTCTCATTACGGCCTGCACCAACCTTGACGGAATAACTTGCAGGACCAAATACGAATTCGCAAGCCTTTTCAAGACTTACACCATGGCAAGCAATGAACGGAGTCTTGCCGTCTACCACGGAGTATTCATACGAAACGTATTTATTAATGAATTTGTTATTTGTTGTGTCGTTATAAGCCTCGTTATCATTGTATAACATGCTTACGAGAAAATCTACTGCTTTGTTGGTAAGCTTAATAGTCTGATTCTGAATAGTCCCTGTTTTCATAGCCTGATTGATAAGATTCAGGCTTTCAACGAGATTGTTAGAATCTGGCTTTGTTACATCCTCTACGGCCTTTTCAGTTTTACCCTTAGGGCCATTGCAGAAGACAAGTTTGAAGCAAAGAATCTGCATGTCATGAAGATTCATGCATTCTTCAGCGATGCCTTTGACATCGCGACCGAATACATCGGCTACACGGTCTACTACCATGTCAGCCAGTTCACCAGTGGTAATAATACCACGGAAATACGTAGCAGGGAATTCTTCATAAGAATCCTTGTCTACTTCAATCTTTGTTCTATTCACCTTTTTCTGAATCGTCTTGCCGTCACGAAGACGAGCAAGTTCATCGAAAGACAAATACGTGTTTCCCCATCCATTGGAAGTAAAAATGTTGTTATCCATAATACAACTTCTCCTTTCGCCTTTTGGCTTACAAATATACTTTTATGAGTCTGTTCAGCTATAGATAAATTACTAAAGCATACTCATAATCACACTAATAATATATTAACAAAATACATTTTAGACTATACCTGGGAGTTCACTTTTACCGTGATAATTTAGAATAAATAGTTTTCCATCTGCATCCTCAAGAAATGCAAACTTATTCTGTATACGGTCTAAGCTTATATCCAGATAATACTGTACTATAATGTAGTCGATCATGTTATCTTGTATTGCAGCTTCAACCATAAAACGATCTCCAGCATTTAATTCAGTTTTTCCAGTCAATGTGAATGGAAATTTATAAATACCAAAGATTCGTCTAAAACAATCAGAGTACTTACAATACTCATCTAAGAAATTCTTGATAACTTCATCTTTGGAACCTAGAAGCTCTTCAGATGAATTAGCTACCAATAAATCATAGATTCCATTATAAACCTTTTGGCTTAATGAAATCATACTAATAAGATTATCAATGGAATCATCAATGTAACCAACGAATTCATACTCGGAGTCAATATATTTAATATCTCCTGATAAAGACTTAACCAACTCAAAGTATTCTTCATAGGTTTCTTTCATAGACGCTACAATATATAGAGGGAATGTTTTAGTAATCCCTCTAATGACTGTAGTGTAGTATAATGGAATAGATGCTTCAGCATCGTCATATAAAGATACTGTAATATCATTAGTTCCATCAACCAGTGTAACGAACTGGATTTTGATTTTATAGTGCCATGGAGCAATCTTAATATTATCTTCATCTACAATACTCCGATTCACTATTTCCATTGACACCTTCTCTGGATCGTGAGTACTGATATGCAATACCTTATAAGTATCCATATCTTTTAATGAAAGAACCTTATAAATATCTTTGATTCTTTCTTCAAAGTGTTCTGGCTCTCTATAGAACCGTTGACCTAATTTGAGTAACTTCATTATACATCTCTCCTTTATAAAATAGATTGGTATTACTCATTATTATAATATATGAATACAAAAATATTTTACCGAGATATCTTTTTAGATATCTCGGTAATAATTTTATAAAATATCTTTAAGTACTTTCTTGATATATTCATATGAGTACTTTAGAGTGCTTCTATTTATTCTAATCTGTTTATCATCGAATTTAGACTTAGCATAGAAATTATTGAAATTAAAGTTCTTATCTTCTTTAAGCACTATCTTAATGTACTTATTAAAGTCATTTAAGATTCTAGCCCTAGAAGTATTTACAGCCTTTAATTCGTCTTTATCTAATTTCTTTGTATAAATCTTATTCTCAGCAATAGTATTTAGATACCATAGCCTGCATAATTCAAATTTAATACCATCAATATTCTTAGAATCTTTATAAGTCTTTAATAGTCTATGAGATTCAAAATACTCTTTATCAATATCTACTTTATCTGGTTTAGTAATTAAAAGATTTCCATAATTATCAAACTGCACAGGTAAATCTTTAGATTCCCTTAATAGTTCTTGAACTGTTTCGTTTACCTTTATGGATTTAACTCGTTTATATGCTCTCGTTCTATTATTAATAGTAAATTCTAGATATGGATTCCATCCTAGCTCGAGAAGACTTTCTTTAATTACATTATCAGAATCATCCACTTGCTGCTCATATAGCTTGAATGTTAGATTTCTTATAGTTGAAACCCATTCGACTAGTTTTTGTCTATTGAATTTCTTACCATTATAAATCTTAGTGTATTCTTTAAGCCAATCATCAATTTTATCTTTATCGATAATAGACTTAGCTGCTAATGGTTTATTGTCAATAAATGATTTAAGTTCGTATGGGGAATAGAATGGAATATCTAATGGAAGATTCGTAGCAGGAAATTCAGCTTCTTCCATTTGAACTGATTCAATTAGTGGCAATGGATAGAAGTGTGCTGCTGAATGTGATTCCATAATAGATTTCTGGAAATTATAGAATGTCTCATTATTACAACCAATATTTTCCAATAGCTTCCAGTCGCTAATACGTTTTAGAATCTTTGGCATACTGGAGAATTTATTATACAAGTCATTTAATTGTGACGTATCTTGGCAAGGCACCATAATATAAATACCTGTATTAAGTGACCATTTCTTAATTTCTTTGAATTTAAAATCAGCATCTTCTAGACTAATTTGAGCATTCTTAGCTTTCTCAATATTTTCTAGACTAAGAAGATTAAACTTAACCAATCCAGAAGATTCAGCTAAGTTAAGATATTTACTATCAATACGTCTATTCAAGAATTTAGATTTAATTTCTCTATATCTATCTTCATTTGATTTACCAAATAAAGCAATAGACTTATCATCACTGATTTGTTTTTCATCATGATGGAGAGAGCTATACTTATTGTATTGATCTTCTAAATCATCAATATTTTTCGGATCATAGATAACTTGCTGATTTCCACCCTTGTTGAAGTAATCTACTTCACTCTTAACAGAGTCAAATTCATCTCCAGCGCTTTCAAGTACAATTGTAGGATCAAGATTAGCGATATTTTCTATAGATTGACTACGTTTACCTGTAGTCATATCAATTATAAAATACCCATCATTATCAGTTAGAATCTGATATGTCGGATAATCAATTAATTTACATTTAGCAATATTTTTATCTTCAAAAGAAATTAATGGCAAATATTCATCTGGAAGATTAGACGGATCAAATGTTTGGCATTCTTTAATAACGTTGCTAAGAGCTGATTTAAATTCTGATTGATTTGTTAAATTTACAAGTCTAAAGTCTTTATCATATTCAATTTGATCTGGTGTAAGCATCTTTCTGCCACATAGACTTTCATATACTGTAGCAGCATCCTTCTTCTTTTTCTTTTTACCAGTGTATGTGTAAATATTAAAGAATCTGTCTACCATATCTTTTCTGTCTTTCTTGTCTTTTTCATTTTCTCCAGTAGATAATTTCACTGGTTTCATTGTGGTTCCAGCAGACATATCTCCAGTAAAGGCATTATTATATCCATACTGAACCATCATAGCATCTGTCGCTCCCATCGGAGGAACTCCACCGGGCTGAGACGTAAATTCTACTACGACATCATCGTACATAGATAGATCTTCTGCATTACTCATTCTACCGACTAGATTAGCATTAATTAAAATTTCATTTGAAATAAATGATTGAATATCCTTATTAAAGACTACAAATTTTGGAACCATATATACAAATAAATCATCATCTAGCAAATATAGTTTTTTAAAGAACCTGACCATTTTAAAAGAGTTTTGGAACTCTTGAAATTTTAACCCCGGATGATTAGTTAGATCATAATAAATAGAAAGATACTTTTCATTTTTGATATAGGCATTTACCCATGTGACCAAAACACCTGAAGCTGTTTTAATCATAAAGATACGTACTTTAGCATTTTCTTTAAATACTTCTTCCAGTCTCCATGCTATATAATTTAAAGCATCAAGCTCGCAAATGCTTTCAAATTTTTTAGCTTTATATAACACATTTTCTGGAGAAGTCGTTGTTATAGTTTTACGAGTACTCAAGTGTTCTATTGTGCTCGATGATATCATACTAATTCGAATATCTACAGGTAGATCACCTAGTATGCTTTGAAGAAAAAGCGTAGATCCTTGATTTTCCATAGTTTCCTCCTTTATTAGAATTTTGACCGTTCTATACGATTTACTAGATACGGATTAAATAATGCATCTGCACCATCATAATGATCTTTTAAAAAGTCTGCCATTTTTATATATTCTACTTCAGTAATGAAATATAATACAACTACTGTACATGCAATAGCTGCTTCCTCCATACTTAGTTCTTTCTTTGGTTTAAAATTATTAACTACAATTTTAATCTGACCATCTACAAATTCTTTCATTCTTTGAAGTTCTTCAGGATCATCTTTATATCCTTCCATCTTTTTAATATATTTAGGATGAGCTTCGACTTTATACTTAGTGCTGATATATAGTTGCTGAACATCTAAGAATTCCTTATTTGATTTTGTGTCAGCATCTTCAGATAAAATGGTTGATGATTCATTTACTTTAATAATCTTATATTTGCCATTTTGATAATCTTCATCTTGCATACTAAGTTTAATATCAATAAAGACCTCTAATAATTGAGGCATATCATTATTCGTTAATCTAATATAGTTATATTTTCCTAATTTCATGATAGCAGTCTCTTTATCAATCTGCTTCTTTCGATAATCATTCATTTCTCTATTATTAGGATTATCTCCGCCATCTTTAATCTCAATAACTAGGTTATATGGTTCATAATAGCAATCTGTAATCCAGAAACGTTTTGTTCCATTATTGGAGTACTCAATAACTGGACCAGGCATTACAATATCATTAGGATCTAGATGCAATACCTTATCCATAAATTCAAGAAGTTTACGTTCATACGAACCTGTAAAAGTAAAAGTCTTATCTCCGAATCTATATTTACCAGAGATAGATCTATTAGCTAACATTTTTTCTTGTTGCATTGGGTCATTTAATAATGTGGTTTTACCATATACTTTCATCATATTAGCTTTTGCTTTTTGAGCTAGAATATCTTTACATTTTTTGCTGCAATACCGTTTATAACGATAAGTATCTTCATTCCATTCAGTTTCTTTTCCACAAACTACACAGGTTCCATGATCTTTATGATTTATAGTATTAAATACGACCTGAGCAGCTGTTTGATTTTCAGGAATTAATTCTTTATGATATTTAGATATATGAGAAATAAGTTTTTCCCTTGTTTCACGCTTGTCACAGAAAGGACATTTATATTTACGCTGATACATTATAGTTCCCCTTTCATAAGCTATTTTAAATTATATTATTGTTTTCGGTGGCTATTTCTATAGCGGTAAAGAATAATATGAATAACTTTAAAGTAAGCTTATTTATATTGAGAGGTGTGATTAATGGCAGAAAATAAATCAACTGTAAAAGAATACACCCTATCAGTAGATGAATTTAATAGACCTAAAGAATTTACTGATCTAGATGCGTTAGCAGTATTAATTATTAGATTATTTTTATTAAAACCTGGTACTCTTACAAATAATCCTGAATGTGGTATTGGGCTGTATGAAAACTACAGTCATATTACAGAAGATGATCTTGGTGAATTTAATGAAGTTGCATCGGATCAATTAACTAGATATATTGGTAATAAAGTGCAGTATATTGAATGTAATGCTGCCTTTATTCCTGGAGACAAACATACTTTAATCATTAACGTAAATTTACAAAAGCAAAAACTTAGCTTTGCCTTTGACAAAGCTAATTTGACTTTGTCTTATATTAAAGATAATTAATTAGGAGGAGTATTAAAATGAGTTCACTTACATTAGATGATCTTATTAACGAAAAGAAAAAGAATAATGGTAAGGCAACTGAAGAAGCAACTGCTACAGTTGAACAGCCTAAAGAAGAGCCCAAGAAAGAAGAAGAAAAACCAGTAGAAAAGAGAACAGCTCCTAACTTTGATAAGATGGAGCTAAAAGAAGTTAAAGTCTCTGACTTTGCTAAAACAAATGATAATGGAAAGAGCCTTGAACAAGAAAACATGGATAGGCTTCTTCATGAACTTGACGAAGGCATCGAAGCGGCTAAGAAACGTCGTTTCCAACCTGCAATTGATGAAATTAATAGAGCTAGAGAAGAATATGCACTTCGTAAAGAAGCTGGCGAAGAAAATCCTCAGGTAAATATTAAAAGCACTGTAGGTTTAGAGCTTGATCCGAACTATACGGATGATGAAGTAGAAACCATTAAAGAAGAAAATGAGTTTGCTGAAGCAAATCCTAATGCTTTAGAGAACACGAATGGTAATATTGAAAAAGCAATGGACTCTGAAATTATGTATGAACCAACTCCAGCACCTCATGTAGCTGAAATCAAACGTGAAGAACTAACTGTACCAGAACCAAAAGAAGAAAAAGCTAGTGAAGAACCTAAGGTTGCAGAACCTACGACAGGCATGGAAGCACTAGCTGAAGAATTAGACGATGATGAATCTGAAGAAATGACAGAGCTAGAGTCTGATCTTGATTTAGAAGAAGATAAAGAAGCAGAGCTTAAGAAAAAGCGTCAGGAAGAAGATGAAAAGATTCTTGCTGAGTTTAAGAAAGAGCTAGGTGCTAAGCTTATTAAGCCTAAGAAGAATATTGACTTCTCTAGATTTAAGATTGTTAAGCATAATACAGCATTGAATAAAGTACTTGCATTCGATAGTAAGGACACTTTCCAAACATGGGGACTATTTACAACCGGTGTTTCTATTGCTATGAGTCCTCTATCTGCTATTGAACTTGATGAGATCAATCCGAATATCGGTACTAGAAATGGTATTGCTAAAGCTAAGGCTATGTTTAATACCATCTACAAACATCTAGCTCCTCAGTGCCGTATGGATAATATGGAAAACTGGATGAAGCATGTTAGTTATCTCGATCTTGATAACCTTTACTTTGCAATCTATGTAGCTTGCTTCGGTAAATCAAATATTGTACCACATGTTTGCACTAATGAAAAATGCCGTAATATGTTTTCCACTGAGCCAGCTATTATGGATATGGTTAAATTTGGAAAACCTGAAGAAGATAAGAAAGTCTTTGATGCGATTTACAATAAAGACTATAGTGCTCCAGTAGAGATTGAAGAAACTCTTATTCCTGTAAATGATAGATTTGCATTTGGTATTACACCACCATCTCTTTACAATAGTTCTTTTGAATCTGCATTCCTAGAACAAGATTTCATTGAAAAGTATGCTGGTATTATTGCCATTGCATCTTGCGTCAATTCAGTATATTCCATTGATATGGAAAATGAAACTCTGACACCAATTCAGTTTAAGAGCGATGCTAACGACATCATTAAAACTTACAAGTACAAGATTCTTAATCTATATCGTATTCTTAATCGTCTTGAAGCATCTGAATTTAAGTCTCTTGAAAAAGAGCTTACTGATATTAATACAAAGATTCAAGATCGTATTCATATCTCTTATCAGATTCCCGAAACTATTTGCCCGAAGTGCGGTCATAAGATTGAGGCGCAGCCAATGAGCGCGGCTGACCTGGTTTTTATGCGTCACCAGTTAATTCGCATTCTGGATTAATTAGTTTAGCTGATAATCTTTCTTTTGAATATCGTGGAAGACTCTCTATTAAAGAGATTATGGAAATGAATATTGGTGATGTTGCATTGCTAGTAGAACAAGTTCGTAAACGCAATAAAAAGCGTGAAGAAGAGAAAGAAAAAGAAGAAGCAAGACAGCATCATAGTACACCAGATTATTCTAATATCAAGAGTCCATATCTTAGAGCTAGAATGCAAACGATTCATAAAGATTCTCAGCAAAACCAACAACCCAGCTCTCGTACTTTTACTAGAGAGGAATTAGCTGATATAGATGACCAGCTAAATGGATTCTAAATTCTTTATATTGGAGGTAAATAGTTTTGAATATGCTAGAGTTCCCATCACATATTTGTGCTAGTGGCGAAGATACAGAAATTATAAACCTCATAAAGGATTTCTTTGAAGAAACAATGTGTTTATATAATATTATTGAATTGGAGCAACTATTTGATTCATTAACTGTAAAGACACATAGTAAAGAAAACTTTGAGGTTATTGTAGCTTGCCAAGACGCATCTACACTAGAAAAACTAAAATCAGTTTATAATAATACTGATTATACGTATTATGGCAAAAACATTCATGTGTCTTCTTCTAAAGAAGGGGACTCATTGTTAATGCAATTTAAAATGCTTAATTAAATTATACCCTCTATACCAATCCGGTATAGAGGGTCTAGTTTTACATTATAATAAATTAAATTCATCCAAGGAGGACAATATGGCTAATATTAGAGACGACCAATTAAAGGTTTCATTGCTCGATATTGATAAATTTGTTAAAGCAAATAATGTACAAGAAATAACAAACCCTGTATTATTTAAAAATAGTAATCCGACTCCAGATGGATTGCTTTCTAATGAAATTTTTGGTATTACCTCATCGACAAGAGCTAATACATTTGGATATATTAATTTACATGGGCATTTCTTACAGCCAATCATTTATAAAATTTGGTGTAAGATTGATAAGAACTTAACTTTTGTAGTTCATGGTACTAAGACATTTTCACTAGACAAATCAGGAAATCTAGTAGAAGACCCCAAGGGTCAGACTGGTTTAGAGTTTTTATATCGTAATATTAAAAAGATTAAATTTAAGCAAGGCACAGATTCGGTGCGTCGTGATAGAAACTTAAAGTTCTTAGAAGATAATAGAGATAATGCGTTTATTGATAAGTATTTAGTAATTCCTCCATTTTATCGAGATGTAAGAACAGATGCTAGAAAATTATCCGTAGGTGATATTAATAAACTATACATCAATGTGCTTCTATCAACCAAAGCTTTAGAAGAAAGTAAATTATATGGATTTTCATTAAATGAAGCAGTTAATGGTAGAATTCAAGATCTATTATTAGAGATTTATAATTGGTTTGGAGCTGGTACAGAAGCTAATCCTAGCGGTGGTATTCCATCTAAATTTGGCATTTTACGTCAAGCTAACTTAAAGAAAACGGCTGACTACGGTACACGCCTGGTAATGACTGCGCCAGATATGAATGTAGAAAACATAGAAGATCTACAGGTTGATCTAGATCATGCTTTAATTCCAATGACTTCTATTGCGGCTAACTTTTTCCCATTTATGATTTTTAATATGAGAAGGTTCTTTGAAAATTGCTTCACTGGTCTAACAGCTATTCAACAAGAAGACGGTTCTGTAAAGCAACTAGGCGATTGGAGAAATGAATTTTCTGATGATAGATTAAAAGAAGAAATAGATAGATTTATTCATGGTTATTCTGATAGATTTCGTGTTGTTGAATATCCATATATTGATGAAAAAACTAAAAAGACAAAATATGGTAATCTACTGATTAAAGACTTTTTTAAGCTAGGTCTAGATGGAACTAAAGGTGAATTAAACAGACGAGTAACTTGGTGTGATGTTATTTTCATTGCTGCCATAGCATCATCTAAAGATAAGGTAGCTTTGATCACTCGTTATCCAATTGATACATACTTCAATCAGTTCCCTGCATTGATTAGAGTATCATCCACAACAGAAACTGAACCGATGACTGTTATGGGAGTGCATTACGATCATTATCCAAAAATTCGTGAAAAAGATATTGGTACTAACACGGCTAGTAAGTTTGTAGACTCTATCAATATTTCTAACTGTTATCTTGGTTCTATTGGTGGTGACTATGATGGTGATATGGTTACTGTCAAAGGCGTATTTACTGAAGAAGCCAATGAAGAACTTAAGAAACAAATTAATTCAAATAGACACTATATTGATCTGGGATGCTCACCAGCAATTGAGTGTACTAAAGAAGCTATTCAATCTCTATTCTCTCTGACTCTTACATTTGATGAAGAACATTTGACCGATCCAAAATTTTAATACAATTATACCGTATAGACTGATTAGTCTATACGGTATAGTTTTTTAGAATGATAGAATATTTGTATAATTTACACGTTCATTATCGAACTTTGTAATACCTACAGATTCTAATGGAAATACTTTAAGATTATCATTGATAATTGTATTATAATCAATGAAATCTAAAATCCACTTAGGTGTTTCTTCATCTTGTGGAATAGCAATTGTAGTAATTTCTCCTTTAAACTCTGGGTTATTATTAAAGAAATTCACCAGCTTAGAATATAACTCTGGATTGGATTCTTTTAATGGTAAGATATTTGTTTTATCGATCTTAACTTTAACCAAATCCAAAGAGTTTCTAATATCTAAGTCAATTGCTTCTTTACCTTCGTCTCGAAGTTCATTGAAAGCAATAGATGCTTTAATACCTTGAATACGCATTGGGTCATCATAACCATGAATAGATTTAATAGCCACTGGTTTATAGAATTCTTTTTGACCAGTTTCAAGACTATGACGAATCTTCTGCTCTACCTGAGCTAATGCTTTAATTACATCCATTTGATTTACTTTTTCTGGTAATAAGATTTTATCTTTAAGAATACCTTGAAGAGCTTTTTGAGTTGACTTCTTCAATGTGGTTTTCTTAATCGGTAGACCAGTTATTGTAAGCTGTTCATCTTTAGGAATTAAGTTACCTTCTTGGAGTTCCTGAATAGTTGCATAATTCTTTTTACCATTACTAAGAAGAACTCGTTTAAATAAGAACTCGTTCTTCATATTAATCAAACACATTTTCAAATCTGTTTTTGTATGAAAATTCTCTGCAACCAAATCAAAGTGAGTTCTAAGAATTTTACTAATAACGTATGCTAAGATATTAATAATACTAATACGGAATTCATTTTCACCAACGTATTCCGGATGATCTTTTTTGACTTTATGACTAGTTCCTGTAAGAAGATCAAAATCATCTTCTTCTACTTCATGATGAACACATTTGATTTTTTCTTGTAATGGCACAGTTCTATTTTCAAGAACTTTAGATGCCATAAACAAATACCATTCGTTTGTACTAATAATCGTCGAGTCAGTATCAGTAATTAATGAGATATCTCTCTTCATCGTAGAAATCCTAGTAAATTTATCTACCAGAATATATCTCATATAACACCAGTCTTTTACAATATCGGTGAATTCATCTAATAATGGTATAATACTTTCAGGTGCTTTATTTGGATCCATGAATGGAGAATCACCTAATGCATTTAAAATATCATAAAGCTTATCTTTCATCTTACTATTATTGATGAACTCAAAAAAGTTATTCTTATAATAAATACGATTTAACTTATCTTGAGATTTGCTTGCTAATATATTCCATATGTACTCACCATACTTCTCGAAGTTATTCATGACCCATCTTTCATCACAAGTCACCATTAATTTATACCAGCAATCTTCTAATGAAATATCTTTATCTAACCATCCACCAGAATGATATTCTTCTTTGCAAACTCTATCAATAAACAATAATACTTCATCGATAGATTGGAATTTAATATTATTCGTAAAGAATTGCTCAAAGAATGAGATAGCGTGCATAATCAATGCTCTACCAGTTGCTGTAATACCTACAGCGACGTAAAGATTATACGCAGAACTAGCATCACTACCGAGATAACCATACATTGCATTGGCATCACGTTTTGCCAACAACTGCATCAAGTTATATTTATTGAATTCATCTGTACCCTTATCATATTGAAACATTTTCTTTTTTAGTTTCTTACGAGATTCTACAAATTCATCAATTAATCTGTAGAATAATGTGAATCCTTTCTCATGACGACGGAACAAACAACCGTTTTCAATAAGAATCGGTTTATTATTCTTAATGAATTCCATAATTTGTTCTACATCAGTATCTACTTCACGATTCTTATAATTGTTTAAAATCTGAATTTTATCATTCTTATATTCTTTAGCAATAATAGAATCTACTAAATATGCGACTTCATCATATTTTAGAGTCGGATACGTTAATTTTACATTCTCAATCATTAATCTGCGATATTCATTTAAAAAATCATTTTTACTCGGTACCATACCTAAAACCTCCTAGAATAAGCTAATTAAGATTACATGTATGTCTCTCGAATCTTATATTTCTAATATAAACTTCATCTGTCAACAATATAGTAAACCTTATACGGGTTAAAATAGAATTTTAATAAATAGGAGGATTCCATATGTTTTTGACTGAAAACACAAATAGAAGTATCTTAGGAAGCGAACTCGAAGATTCAGTAAATGCTGTAACTGAATCTATGATTTATGCTGATCTTGTTCAACTTCCGCAGGAAGAAATCAAAGAATTCTGTGAATCTGCTGAAGCACAGGCTCTTATGGAAAAAGCTGTTCTTAATAAAAAGACACTCGTTCGTCTTAGCAAAAAAGACGACCTTGCTCGTCGTGTTAAGCAGGCTGCTTATCAGATTGCTCGCGAAAAGAAAGATCCACTTTGGGTTAAGCTTGTTAAGACGCAGATGATGAAGCGTAAGCTTGTAGCAGCTATCATGAAGAAGTATCAGAACCCAGCAATGCGTCTGGCTCGTGCTTCTCAGGTTGAATATATTAAGGCTGCAAAAAACAGCAAGTTCATTGGACAGCGTTCCAAGCAGAAGTAAGTTCTTATATAAAGCGGGCATAGGGTAAAAAACAACCCTATGCCCGCTTTATTTTGTTACATTCAATTTCACATAGAATTATATATTATTATTGTGACTCAGAATAATAATTTTATATAAGGAGTGTGCAAATTATGCTTAATAACTTAGAAAATTATGGGGTATATGCTGATTTCGTACAGCAGAAAGATTTTGTTATCTCGGTAGATGAAATAACAAAAGACAATGTGTATACACACATTGAAAATATTAAAAATATTATCAGAGATTCTATTGAATTACCTGATAAGAGAAAGATTGGAGTTATGTTTCGCAATGGTAAAGTTATTCGGTTAACTTTACCAGATTATTTTGTGAATCTTGTATTCTGGTATTCTATTCTCCGTTGTGGAGATAAGATTAGACCAAAGCATATCTTATTAGTACAAGAGTTCACGGGTAAGACTATTAAGAATTACTTTGATAAGTTTGTTATCATTCCACATAAAAAGAATATTGATATTGTAGAGCTGAATAATATTATAGCTGATACATTATATTTCTTTAATTTTGTGGATGAGTTCTCGTTCTATTTCTCGAATAGCGTTAATCTTCAGGATGATATTTCTATGATGAATACTATTCGAGAATATAGAGAACTGATGCATGACGATTTTACTAAATATAATTTCAGTGATCTTGAAGGTAAAAGAGCTGAAGCAATTAATAAGATCGTTGATTACATCAAACAATCCAAACAGTATATTGGCCATGACCATATTTATACAAATCCGTTCCGTGCAAAAGAGTTGATTAATATTAAACAGCTTACTGAATTCATGGTAGCGATTGGTGCTAAGCCTGATGGTGATGGTGGTATTATTCCGTATACTGTAAATAATAGTTTCTTGACTGGTGGCGTAGATGACACTGTTAGTTATTTCATTGATAGCTATGCAGGTCGTTTAGCACAGATTATGTCTAAGAAAAACGTTTCCAAGTCCGGTGACTTTGCAAGATGTCTTGGATTAAATAACCAAGAAACACATTTGTATCCGGATCCTGATTATGTATGTGATACAAAGAACTTTCTTAAAGTCACCATTAGCAGCAAAGAAGTATTCAAAATCTATATCGGTAGATACTATAGGTTATCGGAAGATGGCTTTGAAAGAGAACTGGCCGATGATGATTATGAATTAGTCGCAGGAAAGACCTTATTATTTAGAAGCCCAATTACTTGTGCTTCTCATGCTAGAGGTGAAGGTGTTTGCTATCGTTGCTATGGTAGCTTAGCTTATATTAATAAGCTTATTAACATCGGTAAATATGCAGCAGATACAACCAGTTCAGTATTTACTCAACGGCTATTGTCTGCTAAGCATTTATTGACTGTAAAGATTTCTAAGATTGAATGGCCATCTGCATTTTATGATGCATTCACCATTGATTCTAATGAAATCAAAGTCAAACCAAATATGACCAAGAATATGGCTTTACTTATTAAGCCATCCGATATTGGTTATAAGAATGAAAACGATATTATCGATGATGAAGACTACGATTTCGTAGCTGATTTCAGTAATAATAACGAGTATGTCGAAAGTCTAGTATTAAAAGACTTAGATACTAATGAAACTACTGAGATTGATATCGATACAATCGATGAATTCTATTTAGAGAAACCATTACTAGACTATATCAAGAGACATTGCGATAAAGACGATGACTCTATTGATGTAGAAATCCCGTTAACTGATAAGAGATTTGTAGGGGAAACAGTGATGAACGTAGAAATCAAGAATAATGATTTGGGTGCGGCTATGAATGCAGCCATGAAGATTATTGATAGAAACAACGTCACTGGTAAGTTTGCTGATTATAATGAAATCGCAAACGCCTATACAACGTCGTTAATTAAAGGAGGTTTAAATGTACCAGCAGTACATTCAGAGATACTTATTAGTAACCAAATTAAAGACGCAAACAATATTTTGCAACGTCCAGATTGGACTGTTAAAAATCCTCCGCATGTTATTTGTACGCTTTCCAGGGCATTAACGGATAATGAATCAATTACGATTTCGTTGTCTTATAAGAAACTCAGTGCTATGTTTAAAAATGCATTGACCTTTAAGAAGAATAAGTCTAGTTCTATGGACTATTTCTTTATGGAACACCCGCAGGAATTTATTAAGCGTAAGTTTGAAGTATTAGACGATTCAAAGAAGAAAATCAAACGTGCGGCATTTAAATTCATTACAAATCATGATAAAACAAAATAAAATTTATCTCTCTAGCATTTAATTATGC
>Ga0326514_10000805_pt1 | contig 20810 bp, 19 predicted proteins | sample 3_2548_0518_D_FD_203653 | JGI IMG/M metagenome (GOLD analysis project Ga0326514, IMG submission 203653) | Bovine rumen microbial communities from UC Davis, California, United States - 3_2548_0518 | ecosystem: Host-associated > Mammals > Digestive system > Stomach > Rumen | place: USA... | reverse complement strand
ATAATAAAACAGCTCCTTTTAAATTGAATTTTTCCATTCTCTCACAATCTGGATAAAGCTTTCAACATTTTCTTTCTGTTCGGAAAATTCCTTGTTTAAAGTTCCTGCAACGGCATAAATTTTTACCCTTACCGTCTTTTTTTCCGTTCTGAAAGATGTGCTTACAATATATTCGTTTATAAGCGGAACTTTACTTACTTTCAGAGATTTCAGACAAAGTGAAGAAAGACTGTATTCTATTCCGTTTGAAACAAGTCCGTATGCAGGATACTCAACAAGCAGAAGTTCATTTCTGTCGGAAACTGCACAAAATGCAGGACGTGGTTTCTGAGTGCTGAAAAATCCCGTTTTGTCTATTACTGACGCAACTATCGGATATTTATAGGAAACATCAAATTTATCCAGTTGGCTTTCCATAAATTCTCTTGTATATTCAATCATTATAGTTTCCTTTTGTGAGACAGTCAATTACAGTAATTTTATCGGAATACTTATCTGTATCAAGACTGAAAAGCGAATTTGTAGTATAAATGTGTCGGATTAAGTCACCTTTAAGGAGTTCCCCTTTTGCTATGGAATTTTCACAGTGCGTAAAATATACATAAATATTCTTACAGCCGAGTTCCTTTAGTTTCAGTGCGGAATGATATACAGTACCGCCATAGGAACATATATCGTCAATTATGAAAATGTCCTTGTTTTCGGGTGAATTGCCGTGAATGTCAAGTCCGAGAATCTTACCTGTTTTCCAGTCACGCTTTTTAATTCCGAACCCTGAATTTTCCGAACCGCTGAAAAATTCGGAATAACGCTTACAGCTTCCCTCATCGGGAAAGAATATATAGTCATCTTTAAGACTTATTCCCGAAATCTCAACGGCTTTTCTGATGTACTTTTCAGGGGAAACAATTCTTATGCGGTCAATAAGGGATTCGCTGACCGCTGAATGTGGGTCAAGGACTGATACAAAGTCAAAACCGAGTGAATTTATTATCTTGCAGAAATATTTCAGCGTGAATACTTCTGTACTGTTTTTAACCCTGTCCATTCTTGCGTTTGGAATGTACGGCATATAAAGTCCGAATTTACGGTAATTTCTTTCGTGAAGATATTCTGTGAGATATATAAGCTGTATAAATTCGGATTCGTTTTCATAAGTCCAGATTATTGTGCAGGGAACTGCATTTTCAGGAATTTCGACATCAATTTTGAATGTACCGTCAGGAAAATTGATTGTTTTAGGAATTATTTCAAAATTTTCGCATACTAATTTAATCATATTATCACCTCTGTCTGACAGGCTTTCATTGCGTTAAGTGCGTTTGCATGACTTTCAGGAGTTACACCTGCACAGCATTCAGCAAAGACTTTTACGGGAACTTCGGGAAATGCGGATTTCAGTATCATTACATTTGATATTACACATATGTCCGTACATACTCCTATTACCTGAAATTCTTCAATATTCTCATCACGTCCGACTGCAAGAGGAAGGTCAATCGCACCGAAAGTCACCTTTTCGAGTTTAAGACAGTCACCGAGAACGCTTTCAACTTCGGGTACGAGTTTCCAGCCCTCAGTACCTCTGATACAGTGCGGAACAGGTAAATTTTTTCCCTCCTGAGTTTGCAGATAATTTTCAGAATGTGTATCGAGTGTGGCGATTATTTTTCCGTCAGGATTATTCTTTTGGAACTCCTTTATTTTTTGTACAACGTTTCCGACAACGGCAGAAGTTTCAGGATTTCCGAGAACTCCTGTTATAAAGTCGTTCTGCATATCAACTACTATTAAGACTTTCATAAATAATTACTCCTTTTCATTTTTTCTTTTGTAAAGTTTGGAAGTACGGTGAGCGGTTGCTTTGTCGTAAAAATCTGTTTCTGTTATTTTTGAAGATATTTTTTTCCTGAAGTTCTGCGGACTTGTTTTCCGTCCTACTATTGTTTCGTAAGGCTGCTGCAAGTCTGATATTGCAAAAAGTTCAGGCATGAGGTCGAAAATTATGTCATGGTTGATGACTTCATCACGGAGTTTAAGAAATGCGTCACGGATAATCTGTGCATGGTCAAAGGCAATCTGACTTGTAAGAATTTTTCCGTTTTCATATTCCAGTACGATTTTCTGAAAATCGTCTGAAAGCGTAATTTTTTCATTTTCTGAATCGTCATATTCAAAGTTAAGCCAGTGAGCCTCGCTTGCATCGGAATCGACTGCTGTTGAAAGTTCAACGGTACGGGTAAGAGCAAGGAAAGCACAGGATATAATCCAGCCTCTCGGGTCACGACCTTCTTCACTGTAAACACCTGTAAATATGAGTTTTGGATTTATTACCCCTGTTTCCTCTTCAAGTTCTCTGATAGCGGATTGCTGTATAGTTTCACCTTTTCTTAAAAATCCTCCTGGGAGCGAATACTGATTTATAAAAGGTTCTTCTCCACGTTTTACAAGCAGTATTTTTAGAATACGCTGTTTAAGGTTTTTGTTTGAATTTCCGTCAACGGTGTCTATTCCGAAAACCACGCAGTCGGAAGCCACGGAAGGTCTTTCAAAGTTTTCTATTGAATACAATTTTAAGTCCAACTTTCTTAGTAAATTATAGTTATTAACTTTTAGTTATTAACTATTTGTTGCTATCATAATATCACATATATTCTGATTTGTCAAGTGTTCTGGAAAATTTTGTAATTATTCACAAATTACAGCACTGTTATTTGGCATATTTCACACATTTTAATGCTGGTAATGTTTATTAACATTTTAGCTGTTTGTATAGATAAAATATTTTATAATTCTATTGACAATGAATCTGTTATGATGTATAATAATTGTCGGGACAGAACAAAATTGATAGAGTGGAGTTTTTACTTTGAAAAAAATAGGTATTATAGTGAAACAAATAATCGTTCTTATGATTGTATATATTTTTCCTGTCTGTACCGCCATTATACTGGAAAAAATATTCAGCGATAATTCTGAAATAGTATCAAATTACCTTATAGTGCCATTTACTTTGGTGGGAGCGGTTCTTGCACTTTTTGTATTTAGAAAGGAAAAAATTGCGGAAATAAAAATTTCAAGTTCTTTTCGGACAGAATATATTGCAATATCAGGTATAGGAATGTCATTCAAGCTGATAATTATATTTTTTTTACATTTTATATTTTCTGCCAATATTACCAATGTTCATAAGATTACAATTCTTGAATTTATTTCGGCAGTGATACTTGCACCCGTAAATGAAGAATTGTATTCAGGGGAATTTTAACCGATATTATAAAAAGTAAATATCCTGAAACTAAACTTTTAAATATATTTACAATATTGTTTACATCTGTTGTATGGGCAACAAGTCATCTGTACGGAATATCAGTTTATACATTCCTTCTTATTATAGACGGAATCATAATAGGAATAATTTACCATAAAACAAATAATCTTATTGTATGTATTACATATCATGTTGCAAACAACTTTTCCGTGACCATGCTTAACTTTTTAGATGAAAAATATTGGATTTTCAGCTTTATTATGTGTATGGGAATTTTTTTGGTATCTGTTTTTTGTCTGCTTAAAAATTTGTCTTTCAATAAGAATACAGTGCAATAAACTAAGCCCGAAAGCAGTTGTTATACAACTGTATTCGGGCTTAATATTGTTATTTAACGTCCTCAAGGGAACTGTATCCGTAGGCTTTTACGGTATTTTCCATTATTTTTAAAGCAAGGTTTTCGCCTTTTCTGTACATTCCCGTAATCCACTGCGAATAGGCTATAAGAAGTTCAAAGGAATATGTTGAAAGTTCCCCTCTGAGATAAGTTTCATATGAAGTTTGATAAATGGAATCCTCACTTGTGTGTATGGTTCTTGCACGGTCAGCAAGTGCAGGATAGCTTTCAGAAAATTTTTCAATCCAGTAGACTTGTATTCCCACGACTGCCTCACGGACTTTTATAAAGTCCTCGGAAAGTACAGGCAGTTTATCCTGCATATCGGCATATTTTTCAGGGTCAGTACTTTGCATCATACGGGCATATTTTTCCGTTATGAGATTACGTCCCTGAGATACAGCAAGTGCAAATTCGGCAATCCACTGTTTAAGCAGTTCGGAAGTCCAAGTCATGTACTGACTTTTACGCATGATTGAAAAAGTTTCCCAGTCGTCCTGACATTCCGCACGACCGTCAAGACCGCACACCTTATCGAAACTTTCCCATTCAAGCAGAGTAATTTTATCTGCAAGTTCTTCTTTTCGGACATCTGATTTAATCAGTTCAGCAACATCAGCGAGGTAAATATCTTTATTCATGAAATCATCTCCGAGAATTTCAGCAGTAATGATACTGCATATTTTTTTTATTTTGCTGTATACGGGGTCGGTTTCCTGACTGAAAGGAATTTCAGTCGGCAAAGTGAGAATATCCTTTATATTATCTGCAAGTTCTGAAAATCCGCAGAGTTCTTCCGTACTTTTAAGAAGCCATTTTTCATACGGTGCGTATTTTTTACGGCAAAGATGAGCGGTTCTCATTGCGGACTTGCAGAAATCAGAAAGATAAATCCGAGCCGTTGCGAAGTCTTTACGTCTGCACATTCTCGGATAGTTATACTGTCCGCACTGAGCCATGATTTCGAGTTCTGCCGAAAGTTTTATTTTCCTTGCAATTTCAGGACGTTCAGAAAGTTTTCTGCGTATTTCTGTAAATTCACCTTTATGGTCATCGAATATTTTGCCGTTGCAGATTTCGGCAAGTTCGGAATCTGGAAAAGCAAGCCATTCTTCCGTACTTTTCGGTACAGACCATGAAATTTTTACTATTCCTGAACGCTTTTCCGCATGGGACGTACAGTATTGAGTTACACCCATGAAAGTTTTCGGAAGTGCATTGTATGCGGACTGTATTTCATCGGCTTTTTCTTTCGGGAAGTCTGATGGTACAAAAATACAGAATCTTGCTCCGAAATCGTGGTCACGGGAAAATTCATCATCATAGCCGAAACATTCAGAACCTGCCCCCGCAAGTCCTATGCAAAGCTGTGGAAGTACATCTGAAAAATTGCGTTCAAGTACGGGTTCAAAGAAAGTTCTGTAATATTTTTCCGAAAGCTGTATTCCCGAAAGTACAGGACGTTCATGTCCCGACATTCTGTAAGCCTGAGAAAGATTTTCTGATACTACTTCATAAAATCCCTTTGTACCCATATGAAGTTCAATTTCGGAAAGTGTCTGTTCATAGAAGTCCGCTGATTTTTGATAGTCCTGTTTCTTGTAGAAGAGGTCTCCGAATCCTGCAAGCACTGCACTGTAGTGAAAATCTGACGGAGTAAGTCCACGAAGTATGGAATCTGCTTCATTCAGAAGAACTTCCGCTTGTTCAAGGTTGTCGAGTTTAAGCAGAGATACGGCAAGGTTACTGCACGATATGGCAGTTTTTGTCAAATCGTTGGATTTTCTTACAATATCGAGGGCTTTTTCAAGGGAAATACAAGCCTGTTTCCAGTTTTCAGTCTGCTGATAGAGGAGAGCGATATTATTGTAATAGCTTGCAATTCTGCTGTCGGAAGGGTCAAGCAGACTTTCATAGAGTATTCTTACCGTTTCATAAGCGTCAAAAGCTTTTGCGTACTCACCTGATGCACGGTAAGCGTTGGCACAGTTCAGCATGGTTGTAGCGTATGAAACGGTATCGGTTTCGCCTCGGAGTTCAAAAATTTTCCTTACTGTTTCAGCGGATTTTAAAGACTCTTTATATCTTCCGCAGTCACGGAAAAAACCAGTCTGTTCGTTGAGCAGGTATTTAAGGGATTCAATATCGCCTGAACGGTCAGCCGTTTCAATGCTTTCGGAAAGAAGATTTTCCGCATCTGAAAGCATTGAATTTTCAAGCAGAAAGTTAAGACGTTCTGTAATTTCATTTATATTCATTTTTCGTACCCCTTTCAGTATGTTAATAATATTATAGTGTAAAACGTCTGTAAAGTCAAACGAAACATTTTTCACTTATTAACAGAAAGTTTACATTTTTTACCGCACATTTTATCCTTGTGAAACGTTAAACAGTATGAAAGGAGGTAAATAAAGGATTAATCCAAAAAAGGAAGTGTTGTGCATGACAGGAAACTTAAATGAATATTACGATAAAATATATAAATATTGCTACATAAAGGTGAAAAACCGTGAAACTGCTGAGGACGTTACACAGGAAACGTTTCTCAGATTTATTGAAAAAGAGGAATATCATCAGCAGGGTCTGGAATTACAGTATCTTTATGTGATAGCAAGAAATTTATGTACAGACCATTACAGGAAAAAAACAGGCAGTGAAATTTCAGAGGATTTACAGGACTGTTCCGTCAGTGAAGATGAAATGATTGAAAATATCGCTCTCAGACAGGCTCTTGAACAGCTTTCCGAGGACGACATGGATATAATTTTTCTTAGATATGTAAACGGAGTTACAGTCAAAACGATAAGCAAAATATATGGGATTTCAAGATTTTCAGTAAGCAGGAAAATAAAAGCAGTTCTGGAATCCCTGAAAAATCTGCTTGAATAGGAGGGTCAGAAATGAAAAATAAAAATATCAGAAAGAAAATTGAATCCGCTTACAATATACCCGAACCAATCGGAAAAGATGAATTTTTCAGGGAAAACGATACTCATTATAAAGTTAAACGTGGAAAAATAATTCTCAGATATGGTTCAATGGCTTCGGCACTTGCAGTAGTGACCGGAATATCAGTTTTTGCAGGAAGTTCCTATTTCGGAACAAACAAGAAATCGGATTCGGATACTGTAAGCAGAATGAAAATGGGAACAGTAATGGAATCTGCTGAATCAGAAAGCGGTGCGGATAACGGTGCAGATGGTGCAGAATACAGTGCGGACAGCAAAGGAATGTTTTCGGCAGGAAAAATAGCCGTTGATTCAATCGGGGACGGGGATATTTCAGAGGAAGTTGTCCGCTTTGATGAAGCATTTATGGACAGTGAAAGCCGTGATGAAGAACCTGTATACAATGGTGATGTGTCCGCTGATGAACCAGCCGAAGAATATGAAGAAGTCGCTGACGAATATGATTACGAAGAGTTCATCATGCCTTATGAAAGCGATGAAACGGCAAAAGCGTTCGTGCTGACCGCAGGGGAATGGAATGACAATAAAAACTGGGGATTTTTTACAAATATAGTGAACAGTCAGTTAATATCGTTTCCGTCTTATGGACTTAATCCGCTTAACAGAATAGCAGTTACTGTTGAAAATGACGGAGAACCTGTAAAAAAACGCAAGGTTGAACTTTGTTCGGGTGAAGAAATCATATGGACTTCGTATACTGACAGGGACGGAAAGGCTTACCTGTTTTTCAATGAGAATACTGGAGATTTCACAGTAAGGACAGATGGTGCTGAACCTGTTTCGGTTGTTCCTGACGACAGTGATTCTGAGGAAACTGTTGAAACTGATGTTCAGGGACAGAATATCGTTCATAAGGAAGAATTATCCCTTGAAACTTCTGAAAAGTCGGCTGAATCCGAAAAAACAGAAGTAATGTTCATAATAGATTCTACTGGTTCAATGGGTGACGAAATAATGTACTTGCAGAAAGACTTTGCTTCAATTGCGGAAGAAGTCGCTGACGAAAACATGACGTTTTCCGTAAATTTCTATCGTGACACCTATGACGACTATGTAACAAAATGCAATCCGTTTACTTCCGATGTGAACGAAGTACAGCAGATTCTTAACAATGAAAGTGCCGAGGGTGGCGGAGATATGCCTGAGGCTGTAGCGGAAATCCTTACGGAAACAATAACAGACGGTACATGGTCGGAAGATTCCGATAAAATAGCTTTCCTTATATTTGACGCTCCTCCTCATGCCGATAGGGAAGCAGAAATACAGGAAGCTATAAAATCCGCCTCGCTTAAAGGAATACACATAGTCCCTGTTGTAGCATCTGATTCCGACAGAGACACCGAAGTTTTCGGACGTGCAGTATCAATAATGACAAACAGCAACTATGTATTTCTTACGGACGATTCAGGTGTGGGAAATTCCCATTCAGAACCCATTATAGGAAGTTACAATGTAGAACTTCTTCACGATATAATAGTACGCAACATAAAGGAAATTTCAGAATAAAATAAAAAACCGACAGTTTTTAAAGCTGTCGGTTTTGTTTTATCAATACATACTGTTGATAGTGTAAACAACGTTACCGCCGTTTCTTTTAGCATCATGCAGAGCAGTATCCATTTTGATGAGGAGAGCGTTTACGCTTATGCTGTCATTGGGGAGATAGTGGTAAACACTTCCCGAAGTGGTTGTCTGAATGACAATATTTGCGATTTCGTAAGGTTCGCCCATTACAGAGGCTATTCTTTCGGACATCTTCTGAGCCTGACCGTCAGGAATGTCACTGTTGAAGATAAAGCAGAACTCATTGCCTGTTATGTTGTAGATAGTAGCATATTCACCGAATTCAGACTGTAACCTTTCTGAAACTGCAACAAGGTATTCGTCACCGAACTCATATCCGTATGTATCATTGATTTCTCTGAATCTGTCTATATCGAATACACCAATATTGAACTGGTCAGTTTCGAGTCTGTCAGTAATATCAGCTTCAAGAGAGTAACGGTTTTTCAGACCTGTAAGGATATTCATAAGGGCGATATCCTGCATTTTTTCCTGAGAACGTTCAAGTTTTGCACCTGCAACCTGAATCTGATGAGCTTTTGTTTCGATTTCTCTGGAGCTTTTAATCATGTTTTTCTTTGAAACGTGTACAGCAATATAAGAACTTATCCATGAAACAATAAGTATAATCTGAAGTGAATAAGCTACGTTTGTATTTCTTCTGAGAGTGTTTTCAGCCTCAAATTGCGAAATATCCAAAGTAGCGGAAAGCATTTCAGTAGCTGTTACCTGTAAAGGCTGGATTTCCTGAGTGAATATGTTTCTCATTATATCAGGACTAAGACCCTGAAAATTACCTTCAAGGTCAAGCATTTTATCATCATAAGCTTTAATGAAAAGCTTAGTCTGTTCATAACGGCGTTTTTCTGTATCGCTGTGTTCTATTTTTTCGTATTCTTTCATTTCTTTTTCGATAACTCTGAAAGAACTTGAAATATTATTTGCTTTATCCTGAGCATCAGGGAAACCGCCAACAATCATAAGTACGTTGCTGTTTACAGAAAGAAGTTGCTTGTCCATTTCTGCAATATGTTCCTGCGAAACAAGGTGATTGCTATATATCCTTTTGCCTTGCACATAAATGATGTTCATGAATGTTCCTGCAATAAGGAAAACTACAGTCAGAAGTATATAAGCTAAAGTAAAACTTCTGCTGATATGTTTTTCCCTGTCGTTTAAATGAGATTTAGCCATTGTTATACCTCCGTTAGAATTTTTCAGGGTGAATTATAAGCTGTGTTATCTGGTCGTTTACATTTTCGGGAGTAACAAGGGTTGCACCTGTATCAATATAATATGGGAGAGATTCACCGTTTATAGCTTTGAGTGCGTATCTTACACCAAGATAGCCCATATTGTACGGGGACTGTGCAACAAATCCCTTAAGTATGCCGTCATTTACATATTTAACTTCAGTCTCTGAACTATCGAATCCAATAACGGTTACAGAATCTTTCATGCCAAGTTCTTCGACAGCCTGACAAGCACCTACAGTACAGCCTTCGTTGGAGGCATATACAACAGCGAGGTCAGGATACTCATTTATAAGTGTTTTGGTTACTTCCTTAGCAGTATCAACGCTGTTTTCAGTATAGCGGGTAGGGATTATATTATCGCCCATATCGCCTTGTATGTTATCAAGAAAATTGTCCACACGGGCAGCACAGACTTCATTTCCCTCATTGAATCCGAGGACGGCTATTTTTTTATTGTCTCCCGGGTAGTATTTCATTGCCTCACGGGCAGCGATTCCGCCAGCAGCCTCGTTATCTGTAGAGAGGTTTGCAAGAACACCATCAGAAGCGGAATCCGAGTTGACTGTAACTATTTTTATTCCGTTGTTTTTAGCTTTATCGAGAGCCTGAGTTATGTCAGGGTCATCATAGGAACAAGGCGAAATAACAATTGCGTCAACATTATTGTTTACAGCCTCATTTATAATTTGTACCTGTCTTGCGAAATCTGTTTCAACGTCAGGGGAATCGAATATCATTTCAATATCAACTTCGTTTGAAGCGTCCTCCGCACCTTTTTTTAGCATCTGCCAGAATTCAGCCTCATGACCCATTGTAATGACAGCGATTTTAGTTTTTTCTTCCTTTTTGCCACAACCGCCTGTAAACATCATGGAAAGGGCAAGAGTTCCGAGAAGCAGACCTTTCAGGAAAGTCTTTCCTCTTTTTTTGTTCATAAACATAACCTCCTTAATATTATGCCGTATTCTATATTGTTTTGTATGCTTTAAAAACTTTTACCGCATACAACATATATATTTATTCTATCACAAAAAGATTGAAATTTCAAGGAGTTGCATACGTTGAACACTGCAAATTTTATTTGTTGAAATTTGTTGAATCTGCACAAATTTTTATTTTCGCCTGTTAATTTATGGGATATTGAAAAGTTCATATATGCCGAAAAAAACGGATAAACACTGATAAAAGGCTTAAAGTCTTGATTTGCCGTGATTTATAAACGAATTTTCAATTAAAGTTAAATTAATTTATTTATAACTTCATACTGTAATTTCCCTTGACATTTTTTGACTAAAGTGTTATACTGTTATTAAATGAGTTTAAATTGCTTTATTATGCACTTTAATATTTTAATTAAATCTGTAAGGTTAGGAGAGGTTTGATATGCGCTGTGAAAAGTGTCAGGCTGAGCTTAGTGCAAGCGATACTGTCTGCCAAAAATGCGGAACGCCCGTTTCACGAAATGTTGAGGGCTTTGAAAATACTATTAAAATTAAAAGTCAGCTTAAAAGAATCGTTGATGAAAACGGCAAGGAAGTTCTTGCCAACCCCGACAGATGTATTGCACTTCTTAACGATTATATCCCCGAATACGACAAGGAAAGACGCTTGCTTAAAAATATGCTCTCTTCAAAAGTCCTTTCAAATATGCTTAAGGAAGGCAATGAGAAAATCGCTATAATGAAGGCTCAGAAATATATGACAGATGAGGTTTTCCTTTCTTCTGCCGCTGCTGAATTTGTAATAGTATGTTTTACATATATGCTTGGCTGGCAGTATGAGTCAAAAATGGAAGTAAAAGAAGAACCCAAAGTTGTTCAGGTGAACAATGAACAGGAAAAAAAGGAAAAAGAAAAGAAAAGAGTAGAAAGCAGTCTCATTGATATAAATGCAAATGTTTTCAAGCCTTCAAATGCAATAAAGTACAGAGGTCCTTTTGCAAGCAGTACGGTTATTATTCCTGACGGCTTTACCAAAATTGAAGGTTTCTGCTTTGACGGTGCAAGGAGAATAGCAACAGTCCAGCTCCCTGAAACAATGGTCGCAATAGGAGAGTATGCCTTTTCCGAATGCCGAAACCTCAAATCAATTGATTTGCCTGCATCGCTGAGGGTAATTAAAACAGGGGCATTCAGTCAGTGTGCAAAGCTTACAATGATAAAGATACCAGAGGGAGTTCTTGAAATAGAAGAAAAAACTTTCCAGTTCTGCCGAAGCCTTGAAATAGTTGAAATTCCTTCAACTGTCAGCAGTATAGGCACAGAGGCATTTGCAGGCTGTGATACTCTCAGAAAAGTATTTATCCCAGATACTGTAAAATTTATTGATGTTAATGCCTTTTCATACTGTCCTAACCTTGTTGTACGCTGTTATGAAAACTCTTACGTCCATAAATATTGTATAGCAAATAGTCTGAATGTGGATACAATCCAGAAAACCACATTCAAACGAATATAAATATAAAATACTATGAAAGAAGGAATGTAAATGGTTGAACTTGAAATCGGTCAGGGAGTGGAAATGGAATATGGCGGAAATGCTAATGTTCTCGGAGTTCTTGGCAGTGGCGGACAGGGTATTGTTTACCTTGTAGATTTCAACGGAACAAAATGGGCTCTTAAATGGTATGACGTTGAAAAAATCCGAAATCCAAAGTCATTCCGTAAAAATATTCAGGAAAATATAAATGACGGTCCACCCAGTGAAAAATTCCTATGGCCAAAGTACCTCACAAAAGAAAGAAGTGACGGTTGTTTCGGATATATCATGGACTTGCGTCCAAAAGATTTCGATTCATTTGTTGATATTCTCAATACCTACAGACTTGATATAGACCCTCTTACTGGTAAGGCTACTAAAGTTCCCGTAAGATTTTCGAGCCTGTTCGTAATGGTGACTGCTGTTATAAATATTGTAAATGCTTTCCGTCAGCTTCACAGAGCAGGAAAGAGCTATCAGGACCTTAATGACGGTGGTTTCTTTATAAATGTCAATACAGGTGAAATCCTTGTCTGTGACTGCGATAACATCGCTCCTGACGGCAGTAACTTCGGTATAGGCGGAAAACCTGGTTATATGGCTCCCGAAGTCGTAAGAGGTATCGCAAAGCCTAATGTACAGACTGACAAGTATTCACTTGCTGTCGTACTCTTCAAGCTCCTTTTCAGAGGCGACCCCATGGAAGGCGAAAAAGTAGTAAAAGATGTATGCCTTACAGAATCTTCGGAACTTAAACATTACGGTCAGAATACAGTCTTTGTATATGACCCTGATAACAATTCAAACCGTCCTGTTCCCGGAATACATGACAATGTTATAAGATTCTGGAAAATTTATCCTGACTATATAAAAGATGCTTTTATACGTTCTTTTACAACAGGTGTAAAAGAACCTAACAAGCGTATGATTGAAAATGAATGGCAGAAACTCTTTATCCGTCTGCGTTCGGAAATAATTTCATGCAGGTGCGGAAGAACAAATTTCTCTTCAATGTTTGAGAAAACAGACGATAAAACTTTCAGATGTCCCAAGTGTGGAAATGAAATAAAAACTATTTCTCTTTCAAAGAGAGATTACCGTATACCGCTTTACGCTGGTTGCAGACTGTTCGACTGCGAAACAGACCAGCATTCAGACGACTTCGAGACAGTTTCGGCAGAAGTTGTTGAAAATAAATTCAAGGCAGGAGTTCTTGGTATAAGAAACTGCTCACAGAACACATGGCGTGCAAAAATGCCTGACGGCGTTTTTTACGATATTGCTCCGGGTAAGGGATTCCCTATATGGGACGAACTTGAAATTGATTTCAACGGAGTGAAAGCAAGCATATAATTAAAGATTGCTGTCAATTCTCTATAATTTTATGCAGTATAAAGGAAAGGGAGTATGTAAATTATGAGTAACGACAATATGGCAGACCTTGGAATGCAGAAGACAGCCGCAGACAGCTTTATGGACTTCGATGACGATGACCCGCTGAGTGCGACAGGCGTTTCAAGAAAGAGCCTTGTTATTTTCTTCCTGATTGATACTTCAGGAAGTATGAAAGGAACAAAAATAGGTGAGCTTAATACCGTTATGGAAGAGCTTATACCTGAAATCAGACGTGTTGGTGAAGCTGATACAGACGTTAAAATCGCTGTTCTGACCTTTGCTACAAATGTTAAATGGATGTATTCCGCTCCGATTTCAATTGAGGATTTTGAATGGGCAAGACTCCGTGCAGACGGTGTTACAAGCATGGGTGAGGCATTCAAGGAACTTTCCGTCAGAATGTCAAGAAACAGCTATCTCAATTCGCCTTCGCTTTCATTCGCACCCGTTATATTCCTTATGACAGACGGTTACCCTTCCGATGACTATAAAGAGGGACTTAAAGCTTTAAAGGCTAACAGCTGGTATAAGTTCGGACTTAAAGCAGCCCTCGGTATAGGAAATGAGGCTAATGACGAAATGCTCGCAGAATTTACAGGCACTAAGGATACTGTTGTTCATGCCTATTCAGGCGGTCAGCTCGCTCAGATGATTAAGATTATTGCTGTTACTTCTTCTCAGATAGGAAGTAAGAGTATGACCCTTACAGATGACGTAAAACACGAACTCAGTGCAGAAGATGTATTCGAGGCTAAACAGAAACTTCTCGGTCAGCAGATTCAGGAACTTGTAAATCAGGACGATTCAGCCCCCGTGCCTTTCGATACAGGGTGGTAAACCAAAAGTATCTTTCCCGAAAGGAGTGCTGATATATGAAAAATGGCTTCAGCCATTCTGTAAGGGGTGCAAGTCATGAGGTTCGAGGCACAGTTTGTCAGGACTATTCCGCCTATCATGTATGCGACAGCTATGCTATAGCTGTCGTTGCGGACGGTCACGGCAGTAAAAAACATTTCAGAAGTAATCTCGGCTCTGAATTTGCTGTGCGTGCATCTCTTGAGACTGTAGAGGCATTCTACAAGAACCCTGATAAATTTGAAAAGAATTTTGTCATAAACAGCAAGTATGTATTGAAACTTATGCAGAAACATATCATAGCTTGCTGGAATGACAAGGTTAATGAACATTTTGAAAAAAATCCTGTGACTGATTCGGAAAAAGCAGACTTCACAGAAGAGGAATTTGCTAAACTTACTGCCGAAAGTATCTACGGAACTACTCTTATTGTTGCTGTAATAGGCAGAAAATTCACTTTTGGTCTGCAAATAGGTGACGGCAGTCTTGTGGTAATAGACGATAAAGGCGATGCCTCAATGCCTATACTTTATAATGAGTCAGCTCCTGCCAACGTGACGGCTTCCATGTGCAATACAAACGCTATACATATGTTCAACAGCTTTGTAATCTGGAACCCTTCCGTTATGGCGGCTTTTGTTTCAACTGACGGGCTTTACACATCTTTTAACAGCGATTATGACTTTCTTGATTATCATACGATTATTACAAGCAATCTGCACAGTTTTGAAACATTTGACAGGGTTATACTTAATAACCTCACAAAAAGGTCAAGGGCAGGCACTCAGGACGATACTTCTCTTTCAGGCGTTTTCGATGTTGATTCCGTCAGGGGAAAAGCTGATTTTCTGAAACATAAAGTTGAGGAAAATAAGAAAAATGCCGCTTCAAGACGTGCAGAACAGCTTGCAAACATGGAAAAACAAAAGTTAAAAACCGCTATGAGAAAAAGCAGTGATAATGGAGGAATGTGAGGTATTTTATGAAAGATAAAAAAGGAAAAGACAGTATTGTTGTCCACATTGTTTGCGGAGTTATTTATATTGCTTTATGGTATGTAGTAAGAATTTTTAATGGTCACGGAGACCCTGCACTTAAAGCAGTTGTTGCAAGCATGAATGATTTTGCAGCAGGCAATGACATTCACCTTGAACAATTTATAGGACCGCTCACAGGGCTTTCAAACAGACCTATGACTGGTGTAAATGGTGTTGTATCACAGTTTCAGGTTATGGTTTCAGTTATTCTTGTTCTTGTAAATCGTAAAACAGGAGTGATTGGTGCTTATATTTGGAACGCATTTTCTGCTGTCAGCTCTATTGTAATGTGTATTTCTTCTAACAGTACAGCTCCGTTGCCAGGAGTTTTTATTGCAATAGTTACAGCTATAATAGTTACTATAATTGATGTGTTCCTTAAAAGAATGGATAAAATGCACGAAGAACTTAATGCAAGCTATGTGCAGGCTATCGAAAACAACCGTATTATTCAGGAAAAAGATGAGGTTCTCTCTTATCTTGCCTATTACGACAGACTTACAAAGCTTCCTAACAGACAGCTTTTTACAGAAAATATTGAAGAACGTGTAAAGGATACAGAAGAATTTACTGTTATTTATTTTGGTCTTGACAATTTCAGAAGCATAAACGATAATTACGGTCATGCCGTGGGAGACGAACTCCTTGTTAAGTATGCCGAAAATATTGAAGAATTTTGCGGTGAGGACGTATTTATTTCAAGAATCAACGGAAATGATTTCGGTATTATAATATCTACCACAAACAGACAGCAAATAGTCGATTTTGCAAATAATCTCCAGAATACCATAAACAAACCTGTAAACCTCAGAGGTGACGTTTTCAGAATGACTGCAAGTATGGGTATAGCTTCATTCCCTACAGACGTAAGAAGTGCAGATGATGTATTCAGATGTGCTGAATCTGCTATGTTTACAGCTAAATTAAACGGTAAAGCACAGTTTGCTTTTTATAGCAAAAATACTTTCTGATAAATGACATTGTATTATATATAGGGTTCATCTTATGATGTTCCCTATATATTTTAACAAAATATATAATTAAAGACTATTTATGAAAGGAAGTAACTTTATGGAACTGAATGAATTATACAGTCAGGCTGTATCAGTAGCCGATGCAGTAAAAAATGAAAGACCAAATGCCGTTTCGGACGGCGATTCAGCAGTATGTCTTATTGTTTCAGATGACGGAAAAGTTTTCACAGGTGTAACAGGTGTTCAGGTTGATAACGGAATAGTTTCAACTCTTCCAGCCGAAACAACTGCTATTATGTCAATGGTTATCGCAAATCAGCTTAATGCAAAACAGATGATAACAATTTCAACAGCAGATAAGAGCGTTTGTACCCCTAAAGAAAGCAGTATCAAACTTCTTTGCCGTGTAAATTCCGAAAACAAGAACTGTGAAATAGCAATTTCTGATGACAAGTCAGTAAAGGCAGAATCAATTACAACTTCTGTCGGAGCAGGAATAAAAATACTCGAAAACGGCGGTTTTCCGTCAGAAAAAGCAGAACATCAGACATCTTCAGCTAACAACAATGCAAATTTTGTAGGCGGTGTCGAAATTGACGAAAGCAATCCTTTCTTTGAAGCGGTTGCACCTTCAGCACCTGCACCTGTCGCAATAAACGAACCGCAGGCACTTAACCCAGACCCTAAGCCTTCTGCAAATCCTTTTGACGATTTCTCTTCCGGATTTGACGGATTCAGTGCAGGCTTTGACGAACCCGACAAGCCTCAGACCTTACAGCAGGATAATTCAAACGGTCAGCCACAAGGTTATCCGCAACAGCAGGTCTATCCACAGCAGAACGGCTATGTACAGCAGGGCTATCCGCAACAGAATGGCTATGTACAGCAAGGCTATCCTCAACAGAACGGCTATGTACAGCAGGGTTATCCACAGCAGAACGGATATGTACAGCAGGGTTATCCGCAACAGAACGGCTATGTACAGCAAGGTGGTTATCCACAACAGAACGGCTATGTACAGCAAGGCGGATATGTACAACAGGGCGGTTATCCACAGCAGAGCGGATATGTACAGCAAGGTTATCCTCAACAGCAACAGATGAGCCAGTACCGTCAGCAACAGCAGAATGTACAATCAGTACAGTATCAGGCAAGACCTGTATCTTCAAGTCACTATCAGCAGGGCGGAAGTATGATGCAGTCATCTGTAATGCTTGGCAACGGCGGTAAGTCCTCCGCATTCAGAAACAGACTCAATAAGTTCATGAATGATGATGAAGTTACCGATTCAGGCGAAAAGATACCCGTTCCAGAAGAAAGCGTTTCTATTGACGATATGATGAAACAGGCTCGTGACAAGAAAAAAAGTGCCAAAATGAATGCCGATTTCAAAAAGAAAATGAAAGATATGGGATTCTAATAATAAATAAGACTGCACATTTAATTGTGCAGTCTTTTTTTAAAGCAGAACACCATGCAAGTCATATGCTTGCATGGTGTTTATAATTTAGTGTGTCGCAATACTTCCGCCTGCCCAGTTTGAACTGATTTTTCCGTATAGCTTGGTCATGAACTTCGTTTTCTGTGTTTTGTAGAACTGGAAAACAAGGAATCCGACAAGTACAGACATACATACAGCAACAATAATAGCAATTGTAATATGTTCTTTAAGGGCAAGTATTGAGATTAAAGCAATGATTATTATAGCAACTGCCATAATCGGCAAACAGAAATTAGTAAATGTTCTGTTTTTGATTTTTATGTACTGCTGAATATCCTTTATAGTAAGATTTTCGGAATAACGGGCAATAAAGCTGTCAGGTCTTGCCCACTTGCTGAACTCCTTTAAATCTCCGAAATTAGCAGTATAATCCTGTCCGCTGTTGGTTACACGATACCCGACCACAACACCGCTTGCGTCCTGTGAAGCACTCATGATATGAATAACTGTTCCTGCTTCAACCTGTCCGTTTACAGTTTTAGTCACGAGAAACTTTCTGTCAACAGCATCATCAATATTATTGAGCAAATACGTCATAGAATATCTCCTCCATTTATATTTTATTCTGGCTCAAAGAATGACTGATAATTGATGTGCAATTATCCTTTGTATTATTATAACACATTTTTTTTGAAACCGCAAGACCTTTTCAAATTTTTTATTGAAGAAAATACTTACAGAACGTAAATTTTTTTGAACATTTTACAGTGCGGATATATTCAAAATGCACAATTTTTGATTATTTGTATTTTTTTACCACTAATAAATGTATTTAATTTAAAAAGAAAAAATATTATCTTTAAAAGGAAGTGTTTTCTTTCAATATGAAAATATGGTGAAATATAAACAGATTTACTTGAAAATCAACAGGGCTTATGGTATAATAACAATAGCCTGAACGGTAAAGTTTTAATTTAAAAATATAAAGGAGGCATACTATGACTGTTGATACTAAAGACCTTGTCGCTACAGTGGCTTACCTCATAGGTGTGAGGGATAATATTATTGAACAGTGCTATGAAGAAGAATGTCATGAAACACTTGAAAAGTTAAGGAACAGCGTTCCTGCAAATACTGTAAGGTATCTGTGTAAAATCCGTACAACTCTTTTCTACAGATTCAAGAAAACAGATGATGAAATGAGATTTAATCTTAAAAATCTCGACAAGCTGGAATGGTACGATAAAGACGAAATCAGACAGCTCGAAAAATGGGGTATAAACCTTATAAAAACAAATTATCGTGCTGAAAACTATATGACTGACCTTACAAGGCTTATAAGTGAAAATATTGATAATTGTTCGGATTTGTTCTATGACTGGGTAAACTGGTCTTATATCAGGGAACTTTTCTGCATACCAAAGTATAATAAAAAGGGTGTTATAAAACAGGAATTTGAAAAATTCATGTCAAAGAACGATTTCTATCCTTTTCAGATGTATATTTACTGGAATCCCGCTGACCACGGAAGTATTCTCTATACGGACGGAAAATTCCTCGGTATACTGTACCGTATGCACAATGACAGTTTCGATGACTATACAAAATATAAGGACGCTCACAGCGAAACTAAAAACAATATATATGATTTTGTCGAAAACAGCAGTAAAACCATGATTGCAGTTGACTGTGAAAATTCCGATGTATATAAGCTTTACAGGGTGCTTAAAAATCTTGATTCTGAAAGCCTTGCAAAGATTGAAAAAATAGTACTCTATGATGATTACCATACTACTATAGGCTGGGACTGGCTCAGTAAATTTACTCAGATTCCCGTTGAACATATAGAAGTAGAAAGAGTTACCGACAGAAAATCACTTGTTGACATAAAAATGACAGCAGGTGTATGCAGTAATTACTATGAGGGCAATGTGGATTCATTCATAATAGTTTCAAGCGATTCTGATTTCTGGGGGCTTATATCATCATTGCCGAAAGCTAATTTTCTTGTAATGTACGAATATGAAAAATGCGGATTCGCTATAAAAAATGCTCTTTCCGAACACGATATATATTATTGTTCCATAGACGATTTCTGTTCAGGCAATACCGAGGAACTTAAAAAAGCTGTTCTTTTTTCCATACTTGAAAAATATCTTCCCGATATACTCTATCTGAACGGTTACGAACTTGTAAAACAGATTCACGATGAGGCAAGAGTTGAAGCGACTGAAAAGGAACTCGAAATTTTCTATAACCGCTATATTAAAACTTTAAGGCTTAAAGTCGATAATGATGGAACTTTCGGCATAGTAATAGCAAAATAAAAAATGTCACCTGACAAGTGACCACTTTTTAAAATTCCGTGGTATAATATGATTAATAAAAAATCGTACATATACCACGGTGGAAACGGAGGAATTTAAAATGAGAAAAAATCTTACTGAACTCGTATTCATTCTTGACAAAAGCGGTTCAATGTCAGGACTCGAAAGCGACACCATAGGCGGATTCAATGCTATGATTGAAAAACAGAAAAAAGAAGACGGTGAAGCTTATGTTTCAACTGTTCTTTTCAATAACAGAAGCACTGTAGTTCATGACCGTGTAAGTCTTGACAAAATCGAACCTATGACAGAAAATGATTACTGTGTAGGCGGTGGAACGGCTTTGCTTGATGCTATAGGCTGTGCTGTAAAGCATATCAGGAACGTTCACAAGTACGCAAGGGAAGAGGACAGACCTGAACATACAATGTTTGTAATCACTACTGACGGAATGGAAAATTCAAGCCGTGAGTTTTCTTATAAAGAACTGAAATCTCTTATTGAACATCAGAAAGAAAAGTATGGCTGGGAATTTATATTTGTTGGAGCAAATATAGATGCGGTGGAAGTCGCTTCAAGAGTAGGTATATCAAGAGACAGAACAGCAAATTATCTTTCTGATTCTGAGGGAACAGAAAATGTTTTCTGTGCTTTGTCAGCACCGATTTCGGCAATGCGTAAAAATATGAATATCAGCAATGACTGGATTGAAACAATTGAAAAGGATACTAACAAGAGAAAGAAAAAGAAATAATGAATAAAATAAAAAAACTCCCTTATGGGAGTTTTTTTATATGAACGTGCCTGGAGGGATTCGAACCCCCGACCTACTGGTTCGTAGCCAGTC
>Ga0326514_10000804_pt1 | contig 20810 bp, 33 predicted proteins | sample 3_2548_0518_D_FD_203653 | JGI IMG/M metagenome (GOLD analysis project Ga0326514, IMG submission 203653) | Bovine rumen microbial communities from UC Davis, California, United States - 3_2548_0518 | ecosystem: Host-associated > Mammals > Digestive system > Stomach > Rumen | place: USA... | reverse complement strand
GCTATTAAGAAACAAAAGGCAGAAAATGATAAAATTCAACAACTTACTCAATAGGTTGAAGAATTACAAAATAATTTACAATAGGCTCAAAAGCAATTACAACAAGCTTAGAGCAAGATAGAACAACTTAATGAAGCTAAATTACAAATTGAACAACAAAAGATTCAATTACAGTATCAAGTTGATGATTATAAAGCTAAGACTGATAGAAACTTTAAAGAAACTCAAGCAGAAAATGATACTAAGAGAACTGAAATAGAGCTTATGTAGTTGTACGATAATAATCCTTATAATGATGAAGTAAAGAACGCATGATATGTGATAAAATAACATCCGATATACATTGTAATACTATTGTATAGAACGAACCTTTTAAAGATGGTTTTGTTTACGTTTACATTCTTTAGTTAAATAAAGCTGATGGAAATACAATTACATAGGTCTTTATTAAAGAGTCAGCTGAAGAAGAAATTAAGTTTAATATTGGGTTAGATGGATATTACACTATGTGTAGAGTAATAGTTCCTACTACTCAAGACGGTATGTATTACTACAAAGATGGAAGCTTTTATAAAGGATTTAATGAAGTAGAATTATCCGAATTAGTTAATGTTAATCCAGAAGTATCTGAACTTGATATTTCCTACTATTATTATTTTCAACTTTGTAGATTAAGAAAATGTTATATAAGAGCTGCCAAAGCTATTTTAGATAACAGAGCTTCCTTAAGATGTGATTCTAAAGGAGTAGATCCTTTGGATATATATAAGAGAGATTTATTATGGTCAGCTATGAATACAATAACTTATTTAGCTGAAATGGAACAATTTGAGGAAGCAGAAAGATTATTAGAAAGAATCACAGGTTGTAATGGACTTTGTGAGGATATGGATTCTAAATGTGGTTGTGGATGTGGAAGATGAATTGTGGATGCAATCCTCCTGTAGAAAATGGGAGTATTGTAATTAAAGGAAAAACACCTCCTTCTTATAAAGGAATAAAACTTCCCAATTCAACCGACAAAACAGAAGAATTAAGATGTGAAATAATTTAGGATTTTCTCGATGTAATAGATAATTTAGAATGTGGAATACAACCAGATTTACAAGAATTATTAGAAGAATTATCTATATTAGAAATAATGAACACGGGAAGTTTTAATATTACCAAGCAAATTTATGCTTCTAAAGAAGAGGGAGATGATTTACTTAGAAAGAGTAAATATCTTTCTGAATTTGAAACAGAAGAAGATAGAAGAAAAGCTCTTCAGAATTTAGGAATAGATGCTGTTAAACATATTGTTTTATCAAAAGAAGAATACGAAAATATGGAGTATTTTGATAAAAATGCTATTTATTTTATTACACAATGATTACAATTAATAATAGACATGTAACCGATGTTCCTAGTGTAGAAGGGAAAAAGATAATTGAAGTTTGGACACATAATGAAATGGTTTGGCCTGAAGGAGCTCCTGAAAAAGTCTCTTGTTTCGCAAGAGGTTATTGGATAAATGACTATCCTTGGACTAACCATTATGCATGGAGGAATAACTAATGGCTATAATATATGATCACGAAATAAATAAACATACTGACTGGGATGGTGACGAGTCTACCTTTGGAAAACCAGTGTCTGGACGAGCTGTTTAGAAATTTATTAAAGATTCTTTAAACAGCAAAATAGGTTTTATATACGAAGATACTAAAAGAGGAAAATTTTATGGATTTGCTGATAGAGAAGATTATTTAGAATATCTAGAAACTTAGAATCCAGAATTAATAATTTCTAAGTGGAATAATGAAACTTTAGAATAGGGATTAAGAATTTATACTTAGTCTGAAGTTGATGCTTTAGAAAATGCAAATCCTGAAAAATATATTACTATTCCCGACCCTACTGATTTAGACAAACCAGTAGAAAATCAAACATATGATACTTCTATAAATGGTCCTCTAGCTAATATTTTATTTTCTGCTATAAGACGATTATAGTCTGAAGTTGCTAAAATAAAAAATACATTCGATTATGGAATGTATTCTTATTCTGGGACTAATACAGCAATGTCTAGAGTAGAACATGGATATATAGAAGATATAGAAGATGAACCTTTATGGGCAATAGATGAAGAAGATTTATCTATAGTAGATGAACCTGTTTTAGCAGAACTTCATCCTTTTACTCCGATAGAAAATGTTACAGTAATTGAACCTGATTATCTGCAATTCAATAATTTAGGAGCAAAATATGATTTAGAAGAAAAACTAAATGAAGTAACAGACCCTAAAATTTTTGTATATTTATCTACTACAGGATAGGATATTCAGTTTAACTTAGGAGGAGAAGAGGAATCTTCATTATCTTTAGATATAAAAGATTTATCTCTTCCTATTGTTGAGGCTTATGATATTTTATTTGTATTAAGTAAATCCATAGTAGATAAAGATACAGAATTAGGAAATAATTTTATTTGGATTACTATTAATAATAGAAATACAGACCAAATCATAGCTGAAGGATATTATAAAAATGGTAAATTATTTCCTAATATTCAACAATTATCCAATAGATATAATCTTAAAAATATAATACTTAAAGATTTATATTTAAGTAAACTTAAGGTATATTCAAAATATACAGATTTTAGTAGACAGGTAATACCTTCTAAACCTTCAGAAGATGATTATAAATATAAAGTAGCTCATATTACAATTAGATCTGTTGCAAATTACTCTATATTGGAAAGTATAAAAGATTAGCTTCCAGAAAATGAGCTTATATTTGTAGAAAATAATAGTAGATTATATATTAAAAATAATTATAAGCTTGTTCCAATTGGAGGAGGCAATGGTGGAGGAGGCAACACTCCTATTGACGATAGTGGTATGACAAGAGAAGAAACATTAGAATTATTAAGTTCAATGGGAATAAGTACTGATGATTAGGGTAATTTATCTCTATTATCAGATGTAGTATTTATTCATCAAGATACTGGAATTAAATTTAAATTAAATATTGATTCTGAAGGAAACATAAGTACAACAGAAATATCTGAAGAAACCTTAAGTGATAAAATTAAGAGAGCTTTTGGAATTAATGCAACTTCTGTTGGAGATGATAATAATATAAGAGGATTTGTAGGAAGATTAGGATTAGCTACATAGAATGTTGAAAAATCAGCCAGTGAACCTGCTTTTTCTGCTAATTAGGATATTAAATTATACTCTGATAGAATCAAGATAGGTTCTTTTTATGCTCCTGCTCAAACTAATACTACTTTTGGATGTTCTCACTGTTTTATAGAATTAGAGAATACTTCTGATAAAGATTTTCCACTAAGTGGATGTTATTTACATTTTGCTAGAAATAATAGCAATGGAGTTCCAGTAGTCTCTCATTTAGCATTAACTGGAACTATTCCTGCAGGAGGAACATATCTTATTAGAGGAGCTAAAAAAGCAGAATTTGATGATCCTAATACTTTTATTAAAGTAACTACTTTTGATTAGGAATGGTATGAAAACGGAAAGTTAATAGATTTCTCACATAATGGAGAAGTTCTTTCTGAAACTGTTAATGATAAAACAAGTTACTTTGGAAATGATCCTCATGGATTTGCTTTAACTTTTGGAGATGAAAATCTTTCAGAAACAGACCAATTATGGTTCTCCAATAGTGAAGCAAAGGACAGTAAAGCACTCTTCTTATATAAACCAAGTTATATAGATTCTGTTTACTATAATAAAACATTTAGTAATGGAAACCAATCTTATTGGACTGTTATAAATGAAAGAATGTATTTTATTAGTGGAGGAAAGTTCTTAGACTGTATATATAAAAATACATTTGAATTAGATCCAGCTAAACAAGCTTATCAAGCTTTAAATACATATGATAGTTCAAGACATAGACATCAAAATGTAGCAGATTATCAATATCTAGAGTTAAGTAAGGAATTTATTGAATTCCCTAAAACTTCTGAGAAATATCCTGTATCTAGATTTACTCCAAAAGCTTCTTTTGAACATAAAAATGTATGTACAGATAAAACTCCTTTGGATATTGAAAAACCAAATATGGTAACTTGTTCATTTGGTAAAAATCCTTATACTACAAGATGTTTTAATTGGATTTCTGGAGGATTGTTTGATGAATATGTATTTATTAAAGATTAGAGTGATAATACTGTATGGCATAAATTTGAATCTTATAAAGAGGGAGATGAAAACAAGGTTTAGGAAGATGGTCCATTAAAACGTAAAGAATTTAATAATGCTAATATTATTAATTGTATTTATAAAAGAATGACTGGAAGATTTCCTGCTGCTAATACTCAATATACTTCTCATAAATGTATTATAAATGTTTATGATCCTAGTATTTATTTAAATATAACATCTCCTATTGAATATACTTATATAGTAGGTAGAGCAGATAAAAATGGAAATCCTGATTTAGAACATTGTTCTGAAGAATATACATTTACATTATATCCTGCATCTTACACTCCTAGAATTTATCAAACTACTGACCAACAAGGATTCCATTGGGTTGAATATCAAGCTTGGGCTGCTGCTGCAGAAGAAATAAATAAACAAATTATTCAAGATACTACTCCAAGTAATGAAGTAGGACACGAACATGACCATGAAATAATTCCTGTTCTTGTAAATACTGGAGATATGACTTAGTCTGGAGCTAGAATAAATGAATGGCTTGATTACTATAATGCTGGAAAATCATTATTTAAACATTTAGAACAACAAAATGTTGTAGGAAACAATGATTTATGCGGAAATGATTTTAATATTCTAGGAACAGGTGATGACGAAGGAAAAGCTAACGCTTATTATTTCCATGTATTCTATTGCTATGAAGTAGAAACAGGATAGGGTATGATTCCTATTATAAACAATAAATATGTTCCATCTTTATATAGAATATTATTTGATGATTATTTATTATTAGCTGTAAATAGTGAAATTACTACAGTAAATTGTAAAGGATGGTACAATGCAGTATCTGGAAATGATACGATTAATGTATATACTGGATGGACAATGCCTAATGAAGGAACTCCTCAATATATAGATTCTTTTACCTCTATATATACAATGATATATAATATGACAGATCTTCATAATGGAAATTATATTCATCCCGATAGAGAAATAATTGCAATGTGTCATGAAATGCCATTTACAGTAATTACTGCAGAAAATCTTTATAATAATGCTACTATAAGAGGCAGATGGAGAAGTCAAAGTGGAGCAACTAGTTTAGTAGGAAGTCATTTAAATCAATTGGGAGTTAAAGATACTATAGGAACACATTGGTTTAGCAGATTACTAGAATATAGAGGATGTAAGTTATGTATTGGAGGACATAAACATACTTACGCTGTTACATATCCATTAATGGAAAATTATATTTATGGAGAAAGTAATAGTAAAGATAATGGACCTATGACTATGGAAAGTACTCTAGAACATGATGATCAAGTTGTTTGGATAGATGGTGAAGGAAGAAATCTTTCTAAATATCCTTTAACTACAAGAACCTTACCAGCAGCTTCTGACACTACAATATGGCCTAGTGAGCATGTAGATTCTTTCTATTCTGGAAATACTGGAGTTATATACTTTATGTGTTAGGCTACTGGATTTAAATTAATGTCCAATAAAGAATTACCTAGTCCTGACCAAACTTTCTCATAGTATATTCCTAAATCTAATTTAACTAGAAATGAAAATAATGAAGTAACTAAGAGTTCTGCTAGTCCAGAACAAAGATATCCTATGTATGCTATAGTAGAATTAGGAAATACTTGGAAGGTAAAACTAATTAGATTAGCTAATATTCAATCAGCTCCTACTACCTTATTTACTCAAGTAAATCATAGCAAATCAGCAGTTGTAAAACAATATTTATATGATAATTCTGCTGAAGATGTTGCATGGAAATATGGAGGATGGAGTACAGAGGATAGAGTACTTTTAGAAATTAATTGATTATGAAACATAATGGAAGAAACATTATAACATCCGAAGACATTACTGTTTTAGGAAAAAATTCTGGAAAAACTTTAGATTCAGTATTGGAATCTTTATAGGAAACTCAAGAAAAACTTAAAAGCAATGTCAAATGGATATACAAATATGGAGGAGTAGGAGGATCTGGAGGTGGATCCTCTTCTACCTCTGATAATTGGACTGTTAATTTTACTTTAGGAGGAACCCAAGTTCCTGAAGTTTCTGGGGAAGATACAAAAACTATATACTTCTCAAGTCCTGGAACTAAAAGATTATATTTCCATATAAATAAACCTGGAGGAGACTCTTTTATAGTACAGTATAGATTCAATGATGATAAAAATTCTGGAAGAGTAGTTTTGAATTAGGACAATGGATGGACTTATGAAACTTATATAGATTTACAAACTAATAGTGAAATTACTGCTACTATAACTGATGGAAATTTAACTGAAAAGAATTTTAAAGTAAAGTATGTTGTAAGTGCTTATTCTTTATCTCCATTTTTAACAAAAAATACTGGTGAAAAATATGAATCTACTATAGAAAATGGAGTAGAAAGATATAACTTATTTATAAGAAACGTAAATAATAATGGATTAAATTTTGTGGTAAGATATAATTCTGCTATTAATACTAAAGCTACTTATTATTATACAAAATTTAATTCTAATGTAGAAGAATCTGGAGAAATAGATTTATAGGAAGGAGATTATTAGAAAGAGTTAATAAATGTTCCTGCTATAGATAACATTGGAGAATTAACTAATAATATAGCTGCTTCTTATCATTTTCATTTTAAAGTTGTTATAGAAGGAATTATTACAGAATATGATATTCCTATAGATTTACTTCCTAATGATTTGTATTTAAAGATAGCTCCAGTTGATCCTAATACTATTTTATATACTACTAATGGAATAGAAGATCCAAAAACTTAGTTAATAGGAAACAGAACTTTTTCTATTACTCCTTATAATGGAGAAGAAGGAGGTTCTAATAATATTACTTGTTCTTATTTTATTTAGGATATTGCCTTAGAAAATAATCAGGGTGATGAAATAAGGGATATTGTTAAATCTGGAAATACTTTTCAAAGAACTTTTATGTTCTCAACTGTTGGAGAAAACAAAATAACTTTCAGAGCTACTTTGGGAAATACTGTTAGAGATTTTGTATATTATTTTTATACAGAAGCTCCTTCTGAAACTATTGACTGGACTTCTAAAGAATTTTTATCTTCTGCTAGTTATAAATACGGAATTTCTTCAAATTTAAATATAAATGGAAAAGAACTATAGAATGGAAGAATTATAAGTAAAAATGCTAATGACTAGTAGGAATATGATGTAATTGTTCCTAGAAGTTCTGGATTTGTATTAGGTACTCAAGAAATGTTAATTAATATTGGAATTCAATATAATTATATAAACAATGAAGAGTTGCCTATTATTACACTTCCTCCTTATTCTCAATAGGACAGTAATACTATAGTCATTTATTAGAATAAAGTAGAAATAGCTAAAGCTGCCTTAGATGGAAATTTCTTTATAGAAGAAGAATAGAATTACAATACAAATAATGAAAAATAGTATCACTTAATAACTTTAGCTAGAAAATATATTAGAACTGTAGGAGTAGTTAATTATTATGAATTATCTGTTTATATAGACGGAGTATTATAGGCTAATACCATTTAGCATATACAACAAAGTCAATATAACCAAATATAGCTTAATAGAGGAAACTATAGTATAAATCTTCTTGATATTTCTTATTTTAATAATGGATCTTTAAGTGAAACAGATATTGTTAGATATTGGTATGCATATCAAACTCAAATAAGAGGAGAAATTGAAAACATTACAAAATAGGGTTACTTATTAAACATTTTTAGTGAATTTGAATTAGAAAAATCTAATAATTTACTTAATAGCCATGTTAAAGTAGCTGAAAGTACATTAACTAATTTAGTTCAAAATATTAATGTTCCTGTAATGTGTCTAGAATATAATCCTTAGTACAATTTAAAGGATGGAGTTCCTATGCAATTTTTTGAAGATTGGTCTGATGTTTTATATAGAGCTGATTCTAATGATGCTTTATCTTTGACTGTTGGAATTAGATGGGCAAACGGTTCAGGAAATTCCAATACAAAACTTGAAACTATTGACACTTCTTCAATAAGTACTTTAGATGGAACTTAGAAAAACGGAAGATTTAGACTAGATATTCAAGGTAGTACAACAAGATCTTATAAAGGAAAGAACTATTTATTAACTTTGGAATTTACTGAAGAAGATAATGCCTTTATTCCTGTTTATACTCCTTGGTTTAATATGGATAATAAAAATAGTTATCTTCCAGAAAATTCCTTTACATTAAAAGCAGATATTGTAGACTCTTCTCATACGAATAATGCATGTATGGGAAAATTCATAAATGCAATGTCTGAGAAATTTAAAGGAGCAGAACAATTATAGTCTATATATAATGGACATATTAAGAATTGTCTAGAAGGATTTCCATTCTTATTATTTGTAAGAACTGTTGGAAGTAGTGATAACTATTTCCTTGGAATTTATAACTTTAACTTAGGTAGAACTTCTAACTTTAATTTAGGTTATAGTGATTTAAGAGCACTTCCTAATAATTTAAAAAGTTCTGAAAACTATGACTTTAATATATATTCTGTAGCTAGAACTAGTACTTAGGAATATGTTGGGGCAGAAATTAAAAGGGATTTAATTACAGCGGAAATTGATGGAAATGAATCTTATTATGATTTCTCTCAATATGATAAATCTATTTTATTCTAGCTTCCAGATTGGCCTAATGATGAACAATATATGTTTAGCGAAATAGTATCTGGATAGGATACTAGTGGATAGTTAAGTGAAAATACTAAAAACGCTATACAATAGTTTGTTAGAAGATCTTCTAGAAGTGGAGGATATATATTTGAAAAATTAGGAAAAGGTTTCCACGATAATATATAGTATAATTATACCACAGCTAAAGGATATGTTCCTAATGCTAAAATCTAGTATGAGAGAATTAAGGATGCAGATGGACAACATTTCGAAATAAAAGAACAAAATATCACTTTTAATGATAGTGATTTGTTTAATTATATGTTTTAGCATACAGATTCAGGAAACGAAATTGCTCCTTTTGTGGATTATCAAAGCATAGTGGAATATTATACAATATGTATGGCATTTGGATTATTAGACTCTGTTGCTAAAAACTTAAATATTAAAACTTGGAATGGAGGTAACACTTTCTATTTAGCTTTCTATGATATGGATACCTGTTTGGGAATAAATAATGATGGTAAATCTGTATTATATTATGCTTTCTCAGATTATTGGGAAAATTCAGAAGGAAATGTAATAGATACTATTAATGATATTCCTGTTATTTCTGCAGGAAATATAACTGTATCTAGAGACTATGCTCCACCTTCAGGAGGAAATATTAACTTCTATGATATTCCAAGTAACTATGTTTTTGCTGTAGTAAAATATGCAAAAAGTGTTTTAGAAAGATTTAATCTTTTAAGTGAATCTAGTATAAGTATTAATTCTGTTATAACTCCACAAGATTTGTGGGCAAAATGGAGAGCTGTAAATGGAGAATTACAAAGTGCTAATTATTTTGTTGAAAACTATTATGAAGGTTATATGACAGGAATAAATGAATTAATGTATAACTATAATTTTAGAGCAAAATATTTTAGAGAAGAATCCAACACTGCTTATGATTAGGAAGCAAAAAGATTTAGAGGTCGTTCTATAGGATATATAAAAGATTGGCTATCTAAACGTTTTAGAATGTTAGATGCTTATCTAAATTTAGCAGGAAATACTGAAATAGTTATTTCTGATGGAGCTAATTTTGATTAGATTCCTACTAGTTAGATGGTTTGTGAAGCTGCTCCTTTTAATCCACCTGTTTATAGTTCTGATGTAAATATAAATAAAAGTATTTTTGGAGAGAATCCTTCTTTTAGTGGAGATATTAATTTTACAGTTTAGGCTCCTGATTATACTCCAATTGTTGTTATAGGAGGTTCTACAATTTATAGGTATCTATTAGAAGAATCTTCTAAGATGTACAATATAAGAATTAATAATACTGGTACTAATAAGTTAATATTTGGAGGTTCTTCAATGTGGACTTATTTAAATAGTATTAATTCAGTAGCAAACGGAACTGTATCTATTACTTCTGATAAATTAACTATTTTAAGAGGAGATTAGGGAAATACTAATGCTTGGGAATTAAATATGCCTTCTTTATAGGAAGTACACTTGAATGGTTAGAAATATGCTGGAACCCTTTCCTTTGGAAGTAATAAAAACTTCCCAAATTTAACTTCAATAGATATTAGTAATAGTTCTATAAGTCTTGAAATAAATGATAAAAATGTTAGAAGTATAAACTTATCTAATATTAAATCTAGTGAAGTATCAATATTAAGTTGTAATTTCCTAGAAGAAGTTAGATTTAGTAATAGTTATATAGAAAATTGTAGTATAGAGCCTTTAAATTATATTTCTGATGATAATGGATTAACAGAAGAACAAAAAACTTTAGTATTAAATTCTAATCATATAGGAACCCTTAATTTAAAAACTGATAAAAAAATTAATTTAAGAATTAGTAATGATGATACTTTGACAACTCTAAACATAACAGGATTTGTAAATGTTACTATTGATAATTGTAAATCATTAAGAAATATAACATGTGCTGATGGAAATACTAATAAATTAAAGTCTTTAGTAATTACAAATTGTCCTGAGTTATATGGTATTGAAGCAAATGTTTAGAATTGTGAGACTTTTACAACAGATAGATATAGTAATAAATTAGAAAATATAACATTTGTTATTACAGGAGAAGTTTAGTCTTTAACTACTTTAAAATTACCTCAATCAAAAGTAACTAATATAAGTTATATAACTCCTGGAGATAGGACTCCTTTATAGTAGTATGAATCTCCCAATAAGACTCTTAATTTCCAACCTTTTACAAGATTAAATGATTTTAATATAGGAGGAAATAATCAAATAGAATATATTGTATTTAATAATGATTTAAATCATCCTATATATATTAGAAATTCTTTCTAGGAGTGTTCTTTATTGAGAAGAATATTTGGATGTATAAGTATTTATTATGTTGATCGTACTTTTAATGGATTAACTAATTTTTCTATACATGGTTCTACAGCTACTTGGAAAGGTGGAAATAAAGTAAAGGATGGAATAGTATAGACTCCATTATAGATACTAACCAATGAATAGAGTTCTGATACTCATCCAACTATTATAGAAAGATATAATTCTTTAAATAGAGAGAGTTTATTCTAGAGTGGTTCAGAAGTAACTAATATTTATTTTGGAGATTAGGATGGACGTACTTCTGGAAGTTTTTATTTGTTTGCTTATAATACTAATTTAGATTAGTTTGATGTTTATTATTTATTAAATTCTTTTGGAATAAGCTAGACAATTAATAATACTTCTTTAGGTGAAGCAGCTTTTTATAGTAGAAATTCAATGTTTAATTATGCTGATGGAAATCAGCCTAATAGATATACATTCTATAAATGTAACAGAATAACTTATTTAGGAGCTAATACTCCTGTATTTAATAGTAGTTATACTTTATGGTATTCTCCAGAAATAAGTAAAGGATATGATAATGGATTATTTAGTCCTTTAACAGGATTAACTGGAATGTCTGTTTTTACATCTTCTGCTTATACTAGTAGATTTGTATTTAGAAGAGTAAATTCTAATGAAAAATATCCATTAGTATCTATAGGTCCTCAAGGAATTGCTAGAATTTAGGATAATATAGATGAATACAGTACTTTAACTGAATATAATAATAGTAATCCTAATATAGCTGATTCTTCAGTAGGAAATATGGAAGGATTCTTTGATTAGACTTAGATTCAAAGTTTAGTTGTAACTTTAAATATGGATGTTATAGATTATGATACTTTGAGTTTTCCAACTACTATTTAGTCTATACAAGGATGTTTTAGAAATTCTTATGGAAAAGGAGAATTTAAATGGAAGGAGACTTTATTTAATAAAGGAACTTATAGTGGATTAACTACAGTTGCTAATTCTTTCACTTTAGGAAGTGGAGTAAATGGAGTTAGAGTTCCATTTGAAATGTCTGAGGATATGTTTAGTGTTACTCCTAATTTAGTTCATTTGGGATATTCAGATTATGGTGGATGGGAATCTGCTACTGGAAGAACCAATAATGATTCTTCTGTTTCTTCTATATCATTTTCTTATGGACTTCATGGAGGAGGATTTCTTAAAACTTTAAAGAATGATGTTTTTCCTTATGGAATCACTAATAATCTAAGTAGAATATAGAATTTTGTTGGATTATTTTCTGAGTTATATGATGGAGCACCAAATATTCCTGATATTACTATAGATTTCCCAGGAAATTTATTTATAACTAGAGGTTCAGGAAATAATATAACTAAAATTACTCCAAATTTAAGAAATATTTCAGCTTTATTTGCTGATTGTAGAGTTAAGATAAATTTAACTTCTAAGGGATTTGAAGGATTACCTTTGAATTCTGTATGTAGATTATTCTATAATTCAGTAAGTGCTTCAGATGATTCCGGAGTAAAAAGATCTTTAGATGGAGTTTCTATTCCTTATAATTTCTTTTATTTAGGAACTACAAATGTAACTTCTAAAGATTATTATGGAACAAATGATGTTAGTGTTAAAGAAGCTGATGAAGCATTTATGTAGGATAATGAAACTGGAACAGAATTTACTTTAACTAATAATCATAAAACAACTATTCCTTAGAAAATATATACTAGAAATATTCAATTTGCTACAGAATGTTTCTTTGGACAAGATAAATTACTTCCATATGAATGGAATAAATCAGGATTTAATATATCTGAATTTCCTAATAATAATTATATTCCTTATACTTATTATAAAGAAGATGGAGTATGGAAAACTAGAGAAAATTCTTCTATTTATACTAAATAGTATGATATTTCTCCTATTTATGATGGAATTAGTACTAAATTAGAAAATAGTGCATATTGTAGAGATACTGAAGTTGCAGAAAATCCTAATTTAAATAATGTTAGTTTATCAAGAGGATTCTCTGGAAATTATTTCTGCCCTCCAGATTTATTCTATTCTTTTATAAACTCTTCGAGCTTAAATGTTAATGGAATGTTTAGATGGTGTGGTAGTGGTTCAGCAGATCCATATGGTCCAAGATGGAGAGGAGCTAGTTTTAATGCTCAAGGAAGAATTTGTCCATATTTATTTGATAGTATAGATTAGGTAACATACTTGTATGAATTTTTTGAGAATTTTAAGGGAATCAATTCTTATATGGTAGGAAGTACTATATATTTAATTCCTCCTACTTTATTTGAAAAAGCTAATAAAATAATAGGATTAGCAAAAACTTTCTCTGGAATGTTTTTTGATAGCTCTCCTAATTATTTATTCTTATCTTATTTAATTAAACCCTTAGATATTAGAGGAATATTCTCCATGTGTTTATATGCTAGCAATTACTCAATATAGGGAACTTTTAATTCTAATTAGTTAGATAGAACTTCTGGAGCATTTTGTGCTAGAGTAGTTTCATTAAGAAATGATAATAACTAGGGTGGAGTAAGTGTTAGTACAGTATTAAATAATATTAGACAAGAAAGTTCTTCATGCACTTTTGGAGATAATATAGATTCCTGTAGAAATGCTGAAAATTTAGCTAAAAGTAATATATATTTTGTTTATTGGTATACACCTATAAGTCAAATAACAAGTGCTACCGAAAAAACATTTATAGGAAGCGGAAGACATAATTACGGAACAGTAGGAAATGAATCATGAACAATCAACAATTTTATTTAAATCCAGAAAAAGGTCATGATTGTATAAAATTACCTAAGAAAGACCCAAAATATTTATTAAAGGATAATTTTCTTAGTGAATTTTATACTGAAGAAGATAAAGAGCGAGTTCTCTCTAATCTAGGCATTTTGCTTAGATTAGAGGGACTAAAAGCTCTCATTGACCAAAAAATAATAGAAGCAGGAGGAGTTCCTTTTGATGAAATTCCTACTGAAGATAGTACAAATATACTAACAAGTGGCTCTATTTATAATGCTTTATTAAATTATTATGATAGGGACTATATAGACAATGTGATTCAAAATTTATTTGATCGAATTAAAGTAGATAATAGATTAGATAAAGAATCTCAAAATGCTATTCAAAATGGAGTAGTTGCAACTGCTTTAGAAATATTATATAACGAAATTCAATAGAGTTCTTCTGCTATAGAAAGAAATATTGAAAGAGAATTATAGTCAATTACTGAATAGCTTCAAAGCAAAGTAGATAGTGATGAATTTACTAGACAACTTCAAAACAAAGTAGATAATGAAGAATTATCATAGTATTAGGAAAAACTTACTCCAGGAGAAAATATTAAAACTATAAATGGAGAATCTATTTTAGGTTCTGGTAATATAGAAGTAAAAGGAACAGGTGGAGGAGGAGACTCCACTAAACACATATATTTGACTCAAGAGGAATATGATAATTTAGAAGAATATGAAGATGCTTTATACTTTATTCTTGAAAACTGGGGATTTGGAGGAAGATTCCCTATAACCTTAAGTTAATATGGAAAAAATACAATTTGAACAAAAGAACACTGGAGATGAATTAAGTGCTTCCGAATGGAACCAACTTACTAATTATGTTAATTAGGTTGTAGATGTTGTAAACTCTGGAGAAAGTGGTTCTGGAGATAATCCTGGAGATAATCCTACTCCAACTCCAATTGATACAAGCGGACTTATAACAGTAAATAACAAAGGAAACGTTACCATAGGTAGTAATGATATAAAAAATATTAATTTAGAACCTGGTTATCCTTATAGTTAGAATACTTCTAAATACGGAGATATTGCTTTAAAACCTGGAGACGATATTTAGTTTTGTTCTCATCATAGAGAACCTAAAAAGCGTGATAAAATTGTTTTAAAGAATATTGATGGAAATGATAATCCTGTAAAATTTTAGGCTGTTGCTGGAGAAATTGAATTGGCAGTTGGAACTGAAAATAATCCTAAAACAGCTACTAAGAAAAAGGATAAGACTACTGGAGAAGATACTTCAGAAGCAATGTTTAAATCTAGTGATGCTAAGGTATTAGATATAAAAATTCTTACAGGAAATGTTTTAGATAAAAATACTAATAATGAACGTGATGAAAGAGGATATTTAAAAGTACGTGCTCAAGCTATTGATCTTCGTTGTGAAAAACATGGTGGAATTGCTTTATAGCCAAAAGGTTATGATGGCGATGGAAATATGAACAAAATTAAGTTTGAACATGGCGGAGGTGATGGACTTGAATTTGGTACTTTCAATACAGAAAAATCTTCTTTATTTACTGGAGAATATCGTTTTAATAAAGATGGTATTTGGAAAATGGCTACTAGATAGACCACTGCTTCTGGAAAAGATATTATAGATGAAGGAACAATTCCAAGTGGAAAAAGTGCTACTGGAGCCTATAAATATGTAAAACAAGCTGACGATTTTTATGATATTATAAATCCTGAAGATGATTAGTGTACTACTAAAGATATTATAAAAACAGCTAAAACATTAAATGGAACTAATGGAGTAGAAGTTCATATTACTTCAAAAGGTAATTTGGAAATAGAAACTTCTAATAAAGATATAATAATAAAAGAAACAGTAGATTCTGGAGTTACTCCTGAGTTAGGTAATTTACCTGAATTAACTCCTGAAAATGCTAATGTTAATAAATGGTATGAAGATAATGGAGCTTATTCTAGAGTTATTGCTCAAGAATCTCCTAATATTAATATAGAAACAGATAGTTCTATAAAATTATCATCAATGCATGCTTGTGTTTGGGATGATGTTGAAATAACTGCTGAAAATTTTAGTAATTTTGCATCTCAAATGGGAACAGGTCTTAAAAAAGATACTGATCCAGCATCTGAATATGTTGATGGATTAATTTATGGAATTACTGATGATGACAGAACTAAGAAACAAATTTCTATGGCATCCTTTGACGAACATCTTCGTTATGTTATGTGTCGTCAAATAAGTGAAGCAGGAGGAATTAATCTTGAATCTGATGCTAAAATAAAGATTTCTGCTCCAAAACTTACTTTAGAAGGAGTTACAGGATTTGGTTCAACAATGACTTTTGGAGAAACAGATGAAGGAATTAGATATCAATATAAAGCTACTAAAAAAGGAAAGAATAAGCAATGTGACATTATTCGAATAGAAGTATAGAATAATTCTGATTCTCAAATAACATTTAATGAAAGCACTTCTATTCCTTCTAATTCAGAAGCTTTAGGAGGAACTGCTGGAAATAAAATTCCTACTTTCTGTCAAGAAGGAAATATAACTGTTCCTGCAAAAAGTTCTGTTGTTATTGCTTAGGCAAGTATATATGATATAATTAAACTTGTTAACTGGGCTAAGGTAAATGGATTTGGACCTTGGGCTCCTTAGCTTTAATAATTTATGGCATTAATAAAAAGAAAGAAATAGGTAGTTAATCTTTACTAGGAAGAACGTCCTGTTTCACGAATATATTATAAAAATAAATTAGTCTGGATTTATAAATTCCCTGAAGATAATCCTATTATAGATATAATATTATCTTGTTATTACAATGGATATTGGATGGATGAACATCCTTGGACAGATGATACACCTTGGACAGATTAAAATGAAATAAAATGGAAACATATCAAGGAAAAATAAATGAATTTGTAGACTGGGTTACAGGAATAAATAGTATTACTGGAAATGTTGTATCCGGGGTGGATCAAGATCATCCTATTTCTGGAAAATCTATTAGAGAACTTGTTTAGTAGAAATTAAGAGTACCCTTTGTTACAGATACAGATACAGAAGGAGGATTGATTAGATTCTTTAGTAGTGAAGAAGCTAAAAATCTATGGAAAAATTATTCTACAAGCGCAATAGAGTCTGAAAAAGAAAAAGCTGATGAGTTAATTTTATATACAATGGAACTTCCAGCTACATATAAAATTACAGGCTTAGATTCTTTCTTAGCAGCTAGATATATAATTGAAGGAAATTCTAATTCTTAGAATTCTGTTTTATAGTATACAATAGGTCTTGAAGATTCTCTCGGAGAATCTGATTCAGATGTTATAAGTGTAACATATACTGTAAAAGATAGTTCATAGAATATTACATATACAGAAGGATATCAAATAGAAACTGGAAAGTTTGTTACAAAAAATATATATTAGTATCTTAGATCTGGTGATAATGAAGTTATTATTCAAGCCGTAGCAAATAACCATAATGCAAGAACAACTAAATCTTTCCATATATATTTAGTAACATTCTAGATATCTAGTAATTTTGGTGGCTATTATTCTGGAGTAAGTAATGGTAGACCTTTTGCTTTTGATGTAGCAGTAAAAAGAAGTATAACAACTCTTCCTATTACTACTAGTGTTTATATTGCAGAAGAGGGAACTCCTTCTAATACCTTAGTAACAGACTGGAGATATACCGAATCTGGAGCAAATCCTTCAAAACGTTTTGAAATACCTAATCAATATTTAGCTAGTGATTATAATACTCCTAGAAAATATAGAATGACTATAAAAAGTCAAATGAATGATGCCGAAAGTTAGACAACTTTTGATAGTAATATCCTTATATATGAATTTGAAGTTGCTTCTAATTTGGGAGACCTTGTAAATGGTTTTATAAATTGTTCTTATTCTGCATCTAGTTCAAATTATAGTTATTTAGATTCTGGAAAAGTTATATTACATGCTACACAATATATGCCATTTACTTTGGATTGGGGTTATTATACTGATGCTGGAGATCAATAGGTAGATGTAAATTGGTGTTTAAGAACTGGTATAGAAGGAGAATATGAATATACAGAACTTGTAAATATTCTTGGAGCAAAAGGAATTAAGCCTACTTCTTTGAGTTTTATTCCAAATACTCCTTTATCATATGAGACAGATAATTCATTTATTGTTGCTAGAATAAATGGAGTAGATATTGAAGAATTCCCAATAAATGTTGCGGAAAATATTATAAATGTAACTGAGACTGGAAACTATTCTCTTAAATTATCTGCATATGGTAAAACTAATTCTTCTGAAACTAAGAATTAGTGGACAGATTTTGAACATAATATTACAACAACATTTAGTAATGGAGTTTCTTTTGACAATAGTAATGGTTGGGATAATAATAGTCTTGTTTTAAAAGGACTTGATTCCTACGCTATTGTAAATTATTGTCCTTTCCCTGAAATTCTTGAAAATGCTCAATATAATCTATTAGATGATGGAGCAACATTTGAAATAGATTTTAAACCAGAATAGGTAAATAGTGAAGATGATGTTCTTATTACTATTGGCGATACAACAAAAGGTTATATTGCTATCACTCCCACTGGAGCTGCTTTCTATGAAAATTCTACTACTCCTACTATAAAAACTAATTTTAAAGCAGGAGAAAGAGTTAAATTATGTTTCATATTTAATAGATATTCTGAAATATCAAATGACTCTAATCTTATTTATATAGTAAATAATGGCATATTAGAAAGAGCCGCTGTAAAAGGAAATGCTAGTATAAATAGTGCTTCAGGAAATATAAAGATAGGTGGATCTAGAAGTGGAATTAGAGTATATTCAATAAGAGCATATCGTTAGGATATTTCTTCAAAACAAGCTTTAAATAACTATATGTTTGATAACATTAGTGATTCAGCTTTAATAAGTAGAAATGATGTTTATGGAAGTAATTCTTCTATAACATATGCAGGAATGCAAGGTAAATAGGACCTTATTATAATTGAAGGAAATCTTAATAATATATTAAATAATGCTCAAGCTAAAGAAAATGCTACTGTAACTGTTACTAGAGAATCAAATACTGACTCAAGTAAAAACTTTACAGTAACAAACTGTAGAATAAGAAACCACGGACAGTCTACTCTTTCCTATCCAATCACTTCTATGAAGATATGGTTGAATAAGAGTAATAAGTTTTACGAAAGCGGTGGTGTTAAATATGAATATGTTCCAGAATTTATATGTAGTTCTCAACAATATTTAGGTCTCAACAAGAATAGATATATAATGAAGAACGGCGCAATACCATCAAATAAGTTTGTATTACAAGCAAACTATGCTGACTCTTCTGGAGCACATAATGGTTCATTATTAAGACTTATTCAAGACACTTGGTATAATGCTAATTTTAATGGAGAATATAAATTAAGAACTACTCCACAATTATTTTCATCTGGAGCAAAAATTACACATAATGATCCCAATTTAAATGAAGATGGAAGTTGGGTAGATGGATATTATAATCTTGTTGATGGATAGAACGGATATGATGAAGATCGTGTAGGAAAAACATGGCCTGAAATAGCTAATGTAAATTTCCCATATATAATAAGAAATGCTGCTGATTCATTCCCATGTACTGTATTCTATAGAGATACATCTACATAGAATCAAGAACTTACTTTACTTGGACAATATGTTTTCATGGATGATAAAAAATCTGATTATGTATATGGAGAAAGAAGTATCTATTTAACAGATGATTTATCAGATCCATTCTGTTTAAAAATTGATAATAAAAAGAAAGATAAAGCAGAAAACAAAGTATGGGATAATAAAAATGTACTTCAAATAGAAGTTGTATATCCTAACTCTCCTTTAACTAGTTATTCTAATAAAAGTATTGCAAGTAATTATACATTAGATGAAAATGATAATCTTGTTCCTTCTGGAGATTTACATCGTTTCGATGATCCTTATACAGTAGATTCGAATGGAAATACAACATCTTATTATTGGGAATAGCACTTTGAATTAATATATCCTGATAAAGAGGATATTGTTGATGATAATGATAATTTTTCCCCAACAAAATTCCAATAGACAGTTAGTCCATTTATGCAATTCTTAAATTGGATTACTGATGTTGCAGCATTAAAAGATACTGGAAGTAAACTTGGAGTTACTGGTTCTGAAGCTAGGGTTACATAGGCTGAACTCACCAAATTTGTAACAGAAGCACATGATCATTTAGACTTATATAAACTTGCAGCATATTATATATTCTTCTTACGTTTTGGTCTTATTGACTCTGTTGAACGTAATGCTCAATTAAAAACATATGATGGTATTCACTGGCATTATGAACCTTGGGATATGGATATAGCTCTTGGTTGTGCTAATAATGGTGTGATTGCATATGAACCACCATTGACTCGTGATACTAAAGCTGGAGGTACTACATATGCTTTCTCTGGAAGAACTGCAACACAATCTAATGTATTATGGGATTGTTTAGAATGTTGGGATTATTGGTCAAATACAATTGTTCCAGAAGTCGCTCAAGCTCTTTATGAAGCAGGGCTTACTTATGATAATGCTTCTAAGATGTTTGATGAAGAATATGTTGAAAGATGGTCTGAAACATTATATAATGAATCTGGACATTATAAGTATATTGATGCTACGAAAAATCCTAAATATAGATTATATCTTAATGGAGCTAGAACTTCTCACCGTCACTGGTGGTTAAGTAAATCAATGAACTATTATGATGCTAAATGGTCTTGTGGAGATTTCACAAAGCATTCTATATA
>Ga0326514_10000803_pt1 | contig 20832 bp, 24 predicted proteins | sample 3_2548_0518_D_FD_203653 | JGI IMG/M metagenome (GOLD analysis project Ga0326514, IMG submission 203653) | Bovine rumen microbial communities from UC Davis, California, United States - 3_2548_0518 | ecosystem: Host-associated > Mammals > Digestive system > Stomach > Rumen | place: USA... | reverse complement strand
CCTAGAACCACACTTCGGTGTCTTTATTGTCTGGAAGTGTAAGACCATACAAAATTGGAAGTATCTACTCAGCACGACGCGACATGACGGCATGTACTACGAGCTGACATATAACGGCGACAAGAAAGAATGGTATCTGGACGCGTACAAGAAAGTTGAGAACCAGGTCATTCCTGATTATTATTAATATTACCAATGAGGATAAATGATAGTATGAAACGAGGACTATATAAAAGCATGGAAACGAACTTCGAGAAATGTCCGCTGGATAAAATAGTCATCCTGACTGACGAATACGAGAACATGTATCTCGGCACGATCACCATGGCGCGAGGCAAGCTTGTGCGAGGAGAATGCGTTGATGGGGATCCAGAACTGTTTTACAGGAATAAGATCATCGGCTGGGAGTTATATAATCCAACATAATAAATCAGGAGATAAGCATGGAAAACAATGCTGAATATTGCGAATGCGAATTGTGCGGAAGGCTTGTGATTTGTAGAGAAATAGATGGTCAAATGCTATGCGACCGATGTTTCGCAGAATACAAAAGCGAGGCTAAAGACTAGCATTGCTCAACATTGCAGGAAAAGTAATGTTCTATGAGGAGTAATAATGAGTATTATCAACAGATATAAACTGAAACCCGGTGCAACCATGGATGACATCCTGTCAGAGCTTCGTGCCAAGAAACTTCCCATCGGCACGCATGGCCAATATATCAGCAAGGACGCCAAGTATTCAACTTGCAAATGGCTTGCCGACGACATCTCCTTATGCATCGCCTTCCCTGAGAACCTTGCCGCATGGGATGACTTCGACCATATCCTCGTGATGGATGACGAATGCGGTCAGCCATACGGCCCATTCTACGATGTCGAGAAAAAGCAGTTCGCCTATGTTCTCAATGTTGTCGGCAATTACAACAAGTTCATGGATACCCTGTCGTTCCTCGAAAGAGTTGACGGCTAACTAAAAACAAAAAATTGGGCGTGGAAATTAATCCACGCCCGTTTTATTTTTTATTGGATCCCTACGCCCTGTTCCAGCCTCAGCGCCTTAACCGCGGCCTCAATGGCCTGCTCAACGCCGATGATGTCAACCTTGTACCCCTTCTGCGCAAGGAAGTCCAGCACATACTGCTTCTTCTCCTTGCCCTGATCGGAGTTATACAGCTGCTCGGCCGCATAAACGCCGATGTTTACAAAAGTCTCGAAGGTGTCCTGCTGTTGCTGGGACATCTTATTCTTGATCACCGGGATCACAAACCCGGTCTACACAAGAGCAATCAGGCTGATCACAGCCTTCAGGATTTCGGTCAGATCAAATGTCATGAGTTCTCACTCTCCTCTTCCTTGTCAGCGGTCTGTACCTTGGCCTCATAATATTTAGTTACGAATTTCTCTAACCCCGAGTTACCACTATAAAATCCGAGATTGGCGAACATGACTGTGTCAACGCCGCCAATCCATCGGTTCACCTGTTCAGCAATATCCGGCTTATATGTCATGGCAGCCAGACTCAGGAGTCTGAAAAACAGCCATGCAAAGCAAACAAATGTTGCCATCTTCTTGGAGTATTGCATGTACGGCTTGGCAGACTTCTTTGCTCTGGTTGCCATGTTATCACCTCGCCGCCATAAATGCATCCATCTCGGTCTTAAACTGTTTCAGCGCCTCAATACCGTTTCCCGTTATTTGGTTCATAATGATCAGGTTTACGGCGCGAAGCAACATCGTGTTGTCCGCATGCGTATTGTTTAATGATCTGTCAATCTCGGCCAGCCGCCGTTCGTGTGCGTTCAACCTGTCGTTATCCGAGGTCAGCTTCTGATCGATCCCGTTAAATCTGGGTTCGAGCATTTCGATAACCTTGGAGCTGATATCTTCCGCCAGTTTAGCCTGCGGTCCCGAACGCGCCAGCGCCTTCCTTTCCACATGGCCGCGAATGGAAGATATCACCTTGTCGATCAGTAGATAGACGGCACACAAGCCCAGAAAAACGATCATGGCCGTCCATAACATGTTTGGGGTTATCCCCTCAATTGGAGTCTATTCCGTTGGCATCTGGAGTCACCACCATTTCCTCTTAAATTATTATCCATGAGAATACCCGAGCAATTCCCCAAGCTCGGCATACAGCTCTTCCAGCTTGCCGCGGTTGACGCAGATCTGATCGTCGGGCTGTGGTTCAGCATCGTGAACAAACTCGCTTTTAACATAGCCGATCAGGTTATTGTACTGTATCTTGCACCACTCGCCGTCGTCATCAATTACCATAACCTCGGTGTTCTGCGGGATTGTGGCGATCAACCCGCTGGACGTACTCTTCGATACGCGCATGTTAATTGGCGCTCTCTCATTGCCGCCATACACAACTTTCATAGTCCCCGTCTCCTCCTTCTTGTGCGAATTATATTCGATACCTTTTAGTTGACCGCCGCAACACCACCGCCCAAGCTTCGTGTCGCGAGCGATAGGGCCGGGACTTGTGCAATGCGTGATCACGTACGGCGAAACACTTGTGACTACACCGACGTGGTAGTAGTCATTAATGTCGCCGGTATAGCTCTTGCCGCCGGGTTTGTATTTGTCCGGCAGGTCGTAGCCAGCGTCGCCGCTTTCTTTCTTCTTGTACACAACCTCGCCAAGATACAGGTCGCTCAGGGACCTGATGCGCTCAAGCGTTGCCATCTCGAATCGTGCGGCATAGTTGCTTCCATGAGTTCCTTTCCAAGAGCCGCCGGCCTAGCGCTTGGCGTTTATAATTAGCCCGATACAGTCACATGTCCCTTTGTTAATATCTCCAGGCTGGGCGTATTCCCTAACCTTCTGCGCCGTCTTGTCTACGGCATCAACAAATGTATTGACTTGAATCATTGTATTCCTCCAACAGTTGGAGTTGAGTTATGCACGGCCTTGCGAATCGAACGCAAGATTAAGTCCCGAACCAGACACCGTGCGTAACTGTATTAAGGGTTATTTAAGTTGCGGACACCCATCAATTACGTTGCCCATTCCCCATCTATAGCAACTACCGCAATCTGTTGAAAATAAGAGCAACGCCGGAACGCCGCTCTCTAAAACCTTATGGTTTTGCACGGTCAGTTTTGCTCGGTCTCTTCTGGTGTTGGTTCGGGAGCCGGATGCATCTTATCCAGCTCCTCGTAGAAGTAGTCCTTGGCAGTATCGGACAGCCATCCATATCTCTGCTGGTCCTCAATCAGGGTAATGGCATAATCTTCCGTATACTCGCCATGTTTGATGCAGTTGAGGAATGCGTTAACAACACGAAGTTCCCTACGGGTTAAAGACATTTAGATCATCCTTTCTTTAAGCAGTTTTGTAGTAGATGAATTTTGTATTGGCGGCTTTTTCAAGTCTGCCAGTGCAAACCATGTAAACCGAGTGATGCGTAATGTGGTGTGCGTTGCTTGCATCTTTGATTGAATCGAAAATCTGTATGATATTCCCGTCTTCGTCAAGCGAAGCAACCTGTTTTGATGAGGTCTTCCGCATTTCAGCCGGTGGAATTTTATCCGTTTTCTCGTATCTCCACTGATATCCAAGGCTTGTGTGCAGTTTCCCTTCGCATACCTTCCTGATTCCTGCGTGGCTTCTTGTTCCAAGTTCCCGTGCGGCTTCTCCCATTGAATCAAACGACCGAATGTATTCCCCGTCAAGCGAGTATTGGTGAACTTTGATTGAATCATGTATTTCTTTTATATGAGTCTGTGAGCTTTTCAACACGGATGGAATCTTGTTATATTTCAAATATCTCCATTGAAATCCGTTAATTATTTTCCCTGAAAGAAACCTCGGAACAGTTTCGCCAAACAATTCAGACTGAACATCCGCAAGAGCAAATGATTGTAAATATTCTCCGTTTAATGAATACTTGTGAATCATTGATCTGGTTAATGGAACTTTGCTTTTCCTGTGAGAAATATCTTTCCTCGTGATATTATTCGCATTCAGCCTTCTCGATACCGTTTCTTTACAAATGTTCAATCTTTTTGCGATATCGTCCCTTTGCAAACCATCTTCCCACAGCTTCAGCAGGTCTTTCGTGTTGAAATGTTTTGCTCCATCGCCTCCGAGTGTACTGTTGTATCCGTGGTGGCAAGAGCCATAATACGCTATCCAGAATTGCTCCCTTTCTGAGAGCTTCTTATCTTCGCACTGCTCAATCATTTCAATGCTGAATGAATCTTCTCCATATTTTTTGAATGCATTGTACAGTTTCTTGCAGTGATTCAGTTTGTCTTTTCTTGCATAGCGAAGATGCTCTTGCCACCGGATCTCAACGGTTCTCGAAGTCTGACCAATGTACACCTTGCCATTTGCTTGATTTGTAATCTTGTAAATGAATCCCATTCCATCACCCACCATTTACAGGTTTTCAAGGATAAGTGCTTGCAACTCTGAAATGCGCTTTTCGATGTAGAGTTTCGTGTCTGCCGGATAAGTGATGGCTGTATTGCCAGCATCAGACCAGATGTTGTTTGCGCCGAGTAGGGTTTTGATTTCCTGCGGAGTGAGTTGATAGGTGACGGGAGTGGCAAGAGGATATACTGCCGTTTGCCCTGCCATTGCATTTTTGAAAGCTGTAGCATCTGCATAATCAGAATCAATAATGTCAATATTTCCTTCAGCTCCTACTGATGATGTTTTTTCTGCTCTGTTTGGTGCGTTAACTGCTTTGTAGTTGCTTACAATATAATTTGTAGAATTATAGGCAAGACTTGACCCGGGTACCGATACTCTAAACAATGTACCCTGTGCAACATCATACTTTGCCCAATTAGCATTCCCCAAATCAAGTCCAACCCTATCCACCACCAGTTTCCCCGTCACCACATCCAGCGTCCCGCCGTAGACCGTGCCAGCTTCGGATGGGAAGGTGACTTCGTAGGTCTGGCCTTGGTAGGGTTCGTAGGCATCGTCGATGTCGGAGGCAAGGCGGAGCATAGGCTTGAACACCAAATTTGATACAGTCACGCCGTTTGTGATAGTAATTTCAATACGCGACCATGTTGCACCGTTGCCATCCTTAGTTAATGCTATATTTCTACCATTACCGTAGTCACTACCTTGCCATGTGCTATTAATCTGCGAAGACAGTGAAAATGTTCCTGAAGAACCGCCACTCGGGCATCCTGTTAAAACATAGTTGCCAGCAGGAATTGCGACTTTACGCATTATCGCGAAGAAGGTATTTGCAGTTGCAGTTCCGTTGGCAGTAATCGTTCCATCACTGCCAATTACAAACGATATCCCGTTTAATGTTGCAGATTGCTCTGTAATGGCTAACAGATTCTTCCCTGTCCTCGTCACCTTCGCCCCAGTCCAGCCGGAGATCGGGCAGATGTTGGAGTAGGGGGAGAAGGTAGTCGGCTCAGTCGAGCCTTCAACAATCATCTGTGAGTTAATAAGATCGTCGGACTGCGAATTGAGTCTATAAATCAGGATATAACCATCATTCTGTGCTGTGTACGTAACCCCGCTTGTAGCATATGTTGATGTTGCATCCCCAATGCTAACAGGGAATGTTGCGAACTCTGCCCAAACAAGACGATTCGCAATAGCAGAAGATGAAAACTCTTTAAGAGTATACGCCTGACCCTGTTTACATTTAAACCATACGCAAGTCCCAGCAGTATTAAGAGCTTTTATCGTGTTTCCATCAATACCAAGAGCGATGAATGTATAGCCCTCAATTTTATTCGTGTTTCCACCAGCAGGCCACGGGCTGTCATACCCATGCAAGTCCTGCACAGGCTCGATGGCCACTTCCACTTTCCGCATAGGCTGGCCATCAGCACCATCCTTGATAGACACAACAGGCATAGACTCTGTGGTTTCGACAATAGCCGAAGCCGCACCGACGCTACTGAACTTCGCCAGTTCCATCTTCGTCCCAGTCTGCTTTACAATATACTCTCCGTCTTCTTCCGCAAGAGAAGGCAGATGCTGGAGCTTATCCCTCAGGTTAGCCATGTAGCTCGTGGAGTGTCCGACAGGGATCGCAACCTCACGGGTATCGACAAACTCTTCAGTACCCCAATCGTCTACGACCTGAACGGGAGTGTAGGGAGCGACGGTTTCGGTAATCGGCGTGGCAAGCTCGTAGAGGAGGTAAACACCCGACATAGCAGCTTTGAAGGATGCGGCATCTGCGTATTCCCCTTTGTTGGTCAGAACCGATAATTTGCTGGTTCCAGCACCAATAGTAAATCCATTGGCTTTAAATTGCCACTGGTATTTTGTACAGATTGCGTTTCTTGTATCATTGGCAACTGTGGCGTCAATCCCCGGTGTTACGTATCTATCCATGTCGGTATAACTGCCATACGCCGCCCAATTCAGCGTCCCCAAGTTTACCAATCCGTACTTCCTCTTTACATTCCCATCAGGAGGATACTCATCCCCGTTGTACACAAGCTTGCCATCAGCATCAATTGCAAGAGGCCCACGCAGTTCGACATCAGCCAGAGGATAGGAGTGCTTCTCGTAAGGCTCGCATTCGCCGTTGCGAGATCCAGAGTTGGAGAGGTTAATGCAAATGTCGTGGTTGTAGGTATTCCCATCCCAAACAATGCGAATAAATTCTACATCGTTGTCGAGTGCTCTTAAGTGAGCATAAGAACCCGTCGATGTGTTTTGGCTTGCCTGTTCATATCCAATATAATTTTTGCTTGCATCATATTTACGGATATATATATTCTTATTCAATGGAGCAAAATAATAGTCTTCTCCACCTCTTACACGAATATAGTTTTTGCTTCTTGACAAAGAGGAACTATTCTCATTATTTCCTGTTAATGGATTAATCGTGCCGACTTCCCACTCTTCATCCCACAGATTAAACTCCACCATATCATGACTGGAAGGCTTAACGGAAATAAGCTCGCCGGGATTGTAGGGATAGTAGTCCTTTGGGAACAGTTTGCGGAACCAAGCAACGCCTGCACCAGCAGTAGCTTGCTCGAGATTGTAAATATAATCAGCAATTGTCGGGCCAAACATGGCGGTGAGATCGATTAACTGTGGCTTAAATTTCTTGTTTGAAAATGTTGTATTTTCATACATTACTTCGAACCGACCGTCTACGGAGCCACTTTCTCTCGCCTTAATTATTTGAGTATCATTCCCGTTTTCAGCAGTTGTAAGAGCCCATCCCCCTCGTGAACAATGCATCGTAAGGCCACCGCATGTCATTAAATATGCATGCCCTGAAACAATTGGCGTATCGAAATAAAAATCTACAATAGCACTTCTTGCAGTACATACCCCGTCAATTGTGACAGTATGCGTGTTCTCGTCATACGACCAAGTAAGCCCGTTTCCTGCGCCACCGCCAAGAACTGAAACATAGCCTGATTTTCCGAATAACTGATTCCAGTTCACAGTCCCGCCAACGATCTTCTCCAGCGTCTCTCTGTTGCCGACATCCGCACTCCCGCCGCTCTTGCGATAAAGATAAGGCGTGGTGTCCGTAACCGCTTCGGTGGAAACCAACTGTTCCGCACTGCCGGCAGTCAGTTCCTCATAGTAGCCGTCTTCTTCGGCCTTTGTGACAATTGCGCTCTTTAATGCAGATGTTTCCTCCCCCATGGAGGTCTCTTCCCAGTGCGCAGCCGTCCACGCTTCCGCCGTTGTGATCGCCGTCTTGCACCGATAGAGCTTATCCAGATGCATAACAAAATCGCCGACAGCATAGGTCTTCGACGCGCTGTACTCGTCAGCCAGGTTGCCATCCGCAGACGCGGCTCTCTTTCTCAAGTCATTGTACAGAATCTGCGAGCCGCCAAGATTCTGAATCTTTGCAGTTTGTACTGCCATTCATATCCCTCCTCGATTAGTACGTGTTAATGATTTCCCGCACTTCATCTGCGGATGCACGTCCAACTTCCAGTGTGACCCATCCGGAACCGTCGTAGACATATCTATATCCCAGCGGTTCCGTGCCGCTGTCCCCTGCATACTTCACAATGTAAGAGTCTCCAACCTCCGCACTCGCCGGCAGGTCTGAGATGTGATTGACGCTCCCTTTGAATGTGGTGCCGTCATCAATTACCGTTGTCCCCTCCTGCTTCTTGGCGATGGCGATTGCCAGGATCTGATCAGCCAACCCAGCCATTTACTCACCTCCAACAACGGCAACCCAGTTACCGCTCTGGTCCATCTGCCAGATGTGTTCAAGGTCGGCCGTGTAAGCCACGCTCCCAATGGGCACGGTGTACTCGGGACCCGTCGCCAGATCTGCCTCGCTTCCAACCATGAAGGTCATCGGGTTGGTGTCTCTCGCAATAGTGTTGTTGCCGTCAATCAATGTCCATGCCATCTCATTCACCTCCGTAAGTGTCGATGATTTCCTGAACATGGTCGGTGTTGGCGGCATGGTCTTGGATCATCTGAATGATGTCTGCCTTTTGCCACTTCGCCTCGTCCCACTCTCCTGTCGCGCCGTCCTCCGCGCACACATACAGCTCGCCGCCGTAGGTGACGTATTCGCCAGCCGCGTATGTCGTGCTCTCGCTGTACATGCCGGCGGCACTGACTGCTCTAAGAAAAGTGATCACGTCTGCTGAACCGCGATCAAATTCAGGCTCTAAATCTGTCATGTTGAGTTCTTCAAGTTCGACGTCGAAGTCCATGTTACATCACCGCCCTATGATACTGTGGCCCACATCTGACCACGAGCGGCTTGCTGGTCTTCCTGCCGCCTTGCGTGCATTTAATGTTCACCTGCGCCGTGATGTCGATGAGGTCGTCGAACTTCAGTCCTTCTTCCTCGGTCATCTCGACGTAGGCGTAGCATGACTCAGCGTCAATTTCTTCGATCTTCTCGACCGTCTTCTCAATCACCAGCTTGCCGCGCTGTCGGTAGGACACAAGCACTGTATCCTACTCCCCTGCCGGCATCGGGATCTTGAATCTGTGGACCTCGGTTTCGCCCGGATAAAACATCTCAATCCCTCCTTAAGCTGGTGTATACCCACTGATAATTGCGTTGACCTGCGCGGTGGTTGCGGTGTCGGCAACAACTTTGTTGTTGCTAAGAGCAATGCCCGTGCCCGGGTTCACCGCAAGCACATAGCCACTGATTGTCAGGCCGCTACCGACCCTGATCACGCCCGGAGTACTGGCCGTCGCCGCCATGTGTGATGCTTCCGCCATCGATACAGCCGCCCAGTGCGCCGGGGTCCATGCCTCGGCCCTCGTAATCGCAGTTGTGCACCTGTACAGGTCGCCGTTGTAGATCACCACATCGCCGACGGCGTATGTTGTGCTGGAGCTGTACTGCGGCGCAATGACCGTCAGGTTCGCCTTCTGCTCAAGCTCAGAGTTGATCTTCTGCGAACTCCATGTCTTGTAGGCGAGCACCTGAGTGTCGTCGATATTGTTCTGCCCACCGCCCCCTCCGCCACTGGAGAAGGTCATTGTAAACGAATGATTCGTCGGTTCAAATCCCATGCTCATGCGCTCATCACCTGCCTGAAGAATTGTTCACCGCACTTAGTTACCAGCGGGTGACTTGTACAGCGCGAGTTGTCCGTCAGAATCACATTGGCCTGAATCCAGATGTCCTCGTGATCCACGAAGCGTAGCGTGTCGCTCTGATTCAGGTCGATGGTCGCCACGCAGCACAGAGGATCATCGCTGTCTGCCTCAACGCTGGAGGTCTCTTTTTCCAATACGACCTTGCCGCGTTGCTTGTAGGAGATTCTCACCTAGCTGACGTTCTCGAAAACAAAGGGCATTATAAATCTGTGAGAATCTGTTTCCCCTGGATAGCACATGTTTTTCCCTCCTTTTATGCTGTAGCGCCAATCGCGAGATATGAAAACTGCCGGTTTCCGTCGCTGTAGGCGCGAAAGCTTGTTGTAGAAATGTCTCCGATGTAAATCTTCTGTACGGTACTGCCGCCCGTAACCACTACCCATGTCTTGCTGGCGACGAATGGATCGGTCGCCGAGTAGTTGAGCTTGACCGCCGCATCATCAAAACTGACGGTATTGCCTGCGGCTGTCGCGGTTCCTGCGCCCATGGCCATCTTCACGGGCTAACCTGCAAGTACGCCGGTAATCTCGCTGATGTCGTGCGTGTGACCGAGCGGCGAAATGCCGATGCCCCGAAGAGCATCGGCTATATTGCCTGCGCCAAGTCCGCCATGCTCAATTGGCAGAACACCGTACGCGATCTCCTCCGCCTTGTGGTAGTGGTGGTGCGTTCCCGGCGGATTGTCGTGTAGCCATTGCTTCAGGCTGAACACGTCCTCCTGTATTACGTCCCAGTCAGGGTTGATCTCCACGGCATGATCCCGCGTGCCAACCATACCGATGCTTACATTGAACTGCATAAAGTGAAGCGGTATCTCAATTGCTGTTCCAGCCAAGTTTACCGCCTCCTTTATACAGCCGCGAATGCGACGTAATAACAGTCAATCGTATCCGCCGTGTCGTCTCGTTCTACGGTATACGTAAAGCCGACCGTTGATACGCCGCCAGTTACGACCGAGAACTTGTGGTTTGCAAAGTCAATAACCGTAGAGTTGTTCGCCGCCAGCGACAGCATAACAGCCGGCGCGCTGGCGAATGCATTATCCGTCAGGTTAATTGCCATGCCGGCATCCGCGAAGGACACCGTGCCGCCGGATGTTCCTGCGGCGATGGTGAATTTGCCTGCGGCAATGGCGAACGGAAACATGCTCGCTGGCAGTTTCCCGTCGGTCACACCTGTCAGGTCGGCCAGCGCATGCGTGTGACCCTCAACAGAAGCTCCGGCCTGTAGCATATTCTGGAGCGCCGCCTGTGTTGCAACGCCGGTTCCGCCCCGCTCAAGCGGCAGGATTCCGTCGTTGATATCCGATGCGGCGTGATGGTGTGGTATGGTTGTCGGCGAGTACTCCTTCAGCACGTCAACCATGTTTGTGCTACCGAAGTAAAGCTCCCACTGTGGGTTGATCTCGATAGCATTATCGCGTGCGCCTTCCATACCGAAGGAGACGTTCAGACCGCCGTTCTTGATATGGAAGATACTCTCAGAGTTGTCAACGGTGGCGATCTGTTCCGAATACGAACCGGGAACGCCGTGTTGGGCTTCGAACTCCTGTAGTGTATCCACGGCAACGATGCGCACTTGGTATGTGCCAGTTCTTGTCAGCGCGCCATCGCCAATGATATTCATCTCGCCGGGAACGATAATCACAGGCTCGCTCCATACCGTATCTTCTTCATGCTTGAATTGTGCAGTGAGTGATACAAGCCTGTTTCGGTTTACGCCGTCAGATACAATTGACGCAACGACAACCGGCACGCTAACATACAAATATGTGCCAAGAGATGTCGGCGTAGCGTCGTCCTGCCCTTTCACCCTTCGCGCAATGACTTGGCCAAGGGACGGCTTGAAGTATTGATATACCTGAATTGTTTTAGTTGGCGTCTCAACTGTTTTGTTGTATGTGGTTCCGTCGATAACAAAATTGTTGGTAATGATACCATAACAGGACAACGACCCATACTCAGGGATTGGACCTGCCTCGAATACATTCACCGTATCGTGTTGAGACTACGACCCGCATCTCAAATAGATGTCTTTGATTGTCGCATTGGCCTGTGTCGTTTGATCGTCGATTTCCGGGTCTGGGTTCGTGATTACAAGTCGGCATTTCGAATAACCCTGAACATATACGCCCCATTGCTGAAGGAGTGTGCGGTCATTCACTAGCGTCACTGTGAAATCATCATACGTTGGCAGGACCCTGTTAGGATCAACCTTGATTGTGAATGAAAGACTGTATCCGGAACCAATTTGCTCGTTATTGTAGTACGTATAGATCGTTGCGGTCGCAGCGCCTACAGGCCAATTGCTCGGAACGGTAAATGTTTTAACAAGGTTGTTTAACCCGTCGCCGCCGTAGTCTACGGTAGTCTGATGATCGTCGTCACGATACCATTTAACTTTGTATGTAAAGTCTGGGCATCGGTCTGCACTATTGATGGTAACATTAATTTGGTTGCCTTGAATAACCGATGTTTTATTTAGAGAACCTGTGGCCTGTTCTTTTCGGTAATAATAGTATGTTAGCTTGACACTTGTGATTGCGGCAAACTGATAAAGGTCCCCAGAATAATATTTGAACTTGCAATAAGTGTGACCGTCTACATTTGTATATGTAGCAATTCTGCGCAACAATGCGGTATCATTTGATTGCCCATTCTTGTCTTTTTCTGGAATATTGATCTCTCGAGAAGATGGACGGTCTGCTATCGGAATGGTGTCTATCTATACGTTATTCAGTGTGTGTCCGCTGAGAGTGACACTGCTTTTGCCCATACCCGGCCAGTAAATATAAGCAGTGGTTTCGTGAGAGTCTGTCCACGGCCATCCGAATGACGACAATCGGTATGTAAGCTTAGCCCCGGCAAAAATAGCTGTATTCGGAAGTCCTTCACCATCATAGAAGACATAATAAGATCTGTCGTCGTCATCAAGCTTACCAGGCCATCCTGTTACGAGCCACGCTGCTCTTGGGGTCGCCGAACTACTCGGACCCCTGCTGTTTGATGTTATAGATTTTTTAGCAGTATTTGCCATCGATTACTCACCTGCTTCCTGATACGTATTTGTCATGGTGGTGACAGTACCAACAACAGAAGTATTGGTGAGTGTATAACCAGTCGGAAGTGCGCCTTCCGTCCATGCATACGTAATATCGTCCGTATGATTGCTGTGCCGCGGCAAACTTGTAATAGTCTGAGTCCAGTTGTTGCTGGCGCCCAATGTCACTGTTTGCACGGCAGTAGTTACACCATTAATAGTTTTGTTCAGCGTAGCCGTAATTGATTCCGGCCTGAGCTGTGCCTGATTGCCGTTGTCGTTCCATGTGATCAGGATCGTTGCTTCGGTGGAATCATCCGGATTCACGATGGCCATGGACGGCACGTTGTTCACCAGCATCTCATATGTAATCTCGTTTACATACTTGCTGGAGTAGGCGTTGTACGCGTACATGGTTGCGTTCTTAATTGTTACCGGGTACACCGTCGTGTCCAAAGATACCAGATCGCTGGAGTTGTCCGTCTGCTTCAGATACAGCGTAACAATCTGGTCTGCAATTGTCGGCAATAGCGATTCATAAGTTGTATCGTCTGAAGATATAGCAAACGTACCGCCGTTGTAAGTCTTCAGCGCCTGCGTTAGCTGTTCATCCTGATAGACCACAAAGGTTCCACCGTTAATGGTGTTACCAGCGCTGTCAGTCAGTCTGACCTCGCACAGCGTATGAACCTCAATCTCCTCGATATTGCTTCCTTCAGGCTTCGGCACATAACGAAGTCCAAGCCCCGTCTCTGTACGAACCCATTTGAATAGCCCGTGAATATCTGTCTCGCGGCCCATAATCAGTTCGTCTGTGATCTGGGCATATGTGATATACAATTGGTCATTGCCGAAGTAGGCAACCGTCTTGGTCGTTCCGTTGCTGTCATATACGAATGAGAGCCGCCCGTTGTTGATCACGCACTTCAGGTTCGAGTCTGTGCGGCCAATCTCAACGCCGCGCCCGGACGCCCTGATATATGCGCTGTATTTGTTGTCAAGCGTAGAGATTGTCGCGACAGATCTGTTGAACGTGATCTCCACCAGCTCCGGCGTTTGCTCAACCGTGGACTGTAGAATTTCCATGGTACCCGTCAGGTCGTTGATTTCGTTCTTTGTCGCCTTGGACATGATCGTATCCCCAAGATCACCAATAGCAATCTCCGCCTGTCTCAGGCTTGCGACTATGGAGTTCAGGTTGCCGTCCTGTACAATCTCCCAGGTGGTACCATCCCAGCGTTTCAGCACGTTGGCATTGGCCTGATCGATCCACAGGTCGCCAATCATCAGCTCGCGCTCTTGTGTGCTTGTTGGCGTTGTTGCTTGATAATAAGTCTGCGTGCCTGTGCCGTCCTCGCCGTCCGCCACCAGAACTCGCGGTGTGCTCCAGCTGTTGCTGGTCAGCGTAACGCTTGCGGCCTGAGACGACGGATTAGCCATGGTAACCCAGCACTGATCGCCGTTGTTCGTTGGGAAGTCGCGGCTCCATCCATCCAGAGTGCCCGTTAGCGTGTTGGTCCCGAAGGTAAACGTAAGGTTGCCGGTCGGAACTGCCGGGTTGGTTTCCTGCCGCTTATACAGATAAACGACGGCATTGTTGTATCCTGCCGCGCCATCGAAGCCTTTGTACTCACTCCATGTGTAGCCGCTCGCCAGCACCGGTGGAATCGGGCTGTTTGTACTTGCGATGCCAAGATATTTTGTATTGGTCTGCGGCTGGTCTGTCATTTGGCTACCGTCAGCATTCGCGGAGTACTTGATATGCAGGTAACTGCTCTCGCCGTTAGCACCAACGTATGCGCTCCATGTATAAGCAGATGCAGATGTTGGTGCCGTGGAAGATTCGGTAACAGCCACGCCGATATACTTGGTATTTGCCGCCGGCGTTGTTGTCATATTGCTTCCGTCCGCATTAGCTGAATATCTGACATAAATGAAGTTACTTGTGCCATTCGCGCCATCTGCGCCACGATACTCGCTCCACGTATATCCGCTCGCCGTTGACGGCGCTGTACTGCTGTTGGTTGATGCAATACCAATGTATTTACTGTTGGCCTGCGGTGTTGTGGTCATATCAGCACCGGACGAATTCGCGGAATATCTGATGTGCACGTAACTGCTCACACCGTCCTGCCCATTAGACCCGACGTATGCGCTCCATGTATACGAGCTTGCAGTCGAAGGCGGGGTGGAGGAATCGGTTACGGCCACACCGATGTACTTTGTGTTCGCCGCCGGAGTGGAAGTCATATCGCTTCCGTCCGAATTGGCGGAGTACATAACATGAATATAGTTATTCGTTCCGTTCGCGCCGCGGTATTCACTCCATGTATAACCACTCGCGGTCGAAGGGGCAGTACTGCTATTGGTTGTGGCAAGCCCGATGTACTTGCTGTTACTCTGCGGCTGTATGGTCATGTTCGCGCCTGTCGAGCTTGCCGAGTAGCGGATATGAACATAACTGCTGACGCCGTCCTGTCCGCTGGCACCATCCGCACCGACGTACCGGCTCCACGTATAGGAGCTTGCCGCCGCCGGGGCTGTGTTATTGTTTGTAATAGCAACGCCAATATAGAGCGTATCAGCCGCAGGAGTCTGCGTCATGTTGCTTCCGTCGGAGTTCGCGGAATACCGAACATGAATGAAGTTGCTGGTGCCGTCTTTACCCTGTCCGCTGGAAACACAGCTCGGGGCTGAATCCGCAGTTGAGTTGTCATTATAGATCAGATGTGTTTTCTTCCAAAGGAATTCATCAACACCCAGCGTAGGCGCAACCTGCGACCATGTTGCCTGATCATCTGGCGCTGTGGACGAACTTGTGTTCTTGGCAAACAGATCGTAAGACGAAGTCACCGACTTCGCGACCTTCCCGGACAGCAACGTAATCGCGCCATTCTTCGACAGGTCGATCTGCGAACCAAATGAGCTATTGATCTTATCAACACTGATACTGCCGGCCTCAATGCGTTCAGCTGACAGGAAACCCGTGGTGATCTCCTCGGCCGCGAAGCCTTTGCCCGTACCAAATGTGCGCCAGTTCCATGATCCGTCCTGCTTCTTGCCGTCGGCGATCATAAAGCCTTCGCCGCTCAACATCATCGCAGCCGTCCCGGCGGCGTTCTCGAAGATCAGGTTGCCCTGCGCGTCCGTATACCAGTTGGAGGAGACAGACAGCAGTTGATTCCGCATCACGTCGATGGTGCCTTCCAGCCTGTTCGACGTGATATTCCCCATGCTGTTGATCGCCTCGGAGCGGTCATACATAGCCTTCTTCTGCTCCATGATGTTCGCCGCATTCGTGATCCGGCTCAGTACGGACTGAAGCGTGACGCCGGTCACCGCCGCATCTACGTTGGTCACTTCAACAGATCCTGCGGACTCGTTGTCGAATACCTGCGTAATGGAGTTGATGTAGCCGTAGTCGTTGATCCGAAGCTCGTCGTCCCAGATGTGGCCTGCGTCGTTCACCTCGAGGTCGTCGAGGCTGACGCCCAGCTGTTCCTCCGCCGCGACATATCCAAGAGTATATGTAACCTTTGGCTTGGCGAGCCGTTCGCTCATGTCCAGAGCATCCTGATACAGTGCCTCTTCCTGCCCGGGGACGTAGTTGGAATCGCTCCAGTAGCCGTCTTTCAGCATGTCGCCCATGGCGTCAAGAAAGTCGGATTCAACGTCCGCCTGCCCCATCTGCGCGGCATTCAGTTCTGTGTTTGTTTCGTCATATAAAAAAGCATCCTGCGCCGCATGAAGCACCAGCTCATATAGGCCGGCCATGCTCGCTGTGCCGTCGTAAAGTTCGTTGATCTCATTTTGCAGGGTCTGGATGTTAGCGCGGTATTCAGCGATTTTTTCCTCGCTTTCTGTATCGTCGATCCTCTCCTGCCATGTGGAGATAGCCTGCTGTTTGGCTGAGACGGAAACTTCCTTCGCACCGATGGATGCAGATGCAGGCGTGACATATTTTACCGCCGCCTGATCTGTTGTGTTAAAGTTCGGCGCGCCCTGACGGTATTTATCATTTGCCTGAATAATCACAACGGAGTCTGTATTCTGAAGCTCCGCGTCTTCATCTGTCGCACCGCCGCCAAGCACATAGGAGGCAACGGCTCCATTCTCAAGCCGATACACAACATATTTAATCTGACCCCAGGCATTATTCAGTCGGTTTGCAATTGTATTCAGCCGCGCCATAATCGTGCGCGCATTGGTTGCCGCATCGAGCACGTTAGTCAGATAATCGTCCAGCGCGTCCTGATGCCTCTGCGTGAAAAGACCGATGTCTTTGTAGTAATCAAAGTTCAGCAGATAGCTCAGGCCTGTCGGGTTAACGTCATCGATGCCGACATATCCATAGTCGCCGTACTCGCCCTCGACATACAGGCGGGTTACGATATCCGAGCTGTCAAACTTGGTGCTCAGAGTCTTCAGATTCTTGCCGACCACGAACTCCCATTCCTGCATCCGGTTGTTGGCGGCGCGCAGGTCAACCGTGCGTGAGTCGCCGTGGAAGATTGGCACGGCCTCAAACAGGTTGCAAATCTTGGTGATCAGCTCATACGCGCCGCTCTTGCCACTGCTGTTCAGGCTACGCACCTTCTCGGTGACGCCGTCTTTCTCGAGGAATACGTCCACGGTCCCTAGCGTCCAACCCGTGCCGTGCAAGGCCTGCTCGGCCAGATACGAAATGGTTCCGATGCCATTCGTATCATCGAATGTCAGGTAGATATTCTTGGTCTTCAGCAGTTCCGACACATGGTTGCAGACAACCTCTGCCGAAACACTCTTGCCGTCCTTCTTCCGGGTCGGCGTCTGGATAATGAACCAGTCCGTCTCGTCGCCGTGGATCAGGCGAACCATATATTCATTCCGAATGAAATCCCACCGGAAATTATGTTTCTGATCAACCATGAAAGGCAGAGTGAACGTCTAGGTCTTCTGGCCGCTCCGCTCTTTCTTTCTGGTGATGGTATGAGCCGATCCCCGTTGCTGGAGGTCGGAGTCATACAGATCACATAGATTATTGCCGTCATAATCAAATACCGACAATGATGTATGCTTCATTCCTTTATCTCCCCTTTACAGCAGGCGCGGAGTAAACTCATAGCTGAGTTCGGTTAGCGTCACTCCGTCGCCCTCGACCTGAATCTGATTCATGGTCACGATCTTTGTCACATCAATCCCGCTCGCGTCCGCCGAGGCGCTGATCACCGCGGTTCCGTCCGCATTCAGGCTGGCAATTCTGTACCACTTCTGGTTGATCCATACATACTTGCCGAGAGGATCAATCCACGACGGCAGATCCGGAAGCTCGATTACATTGGAGCCGCTTGTGTAAACAACTGTTACTTCGTTGCGGATAATATTGCACGGGTCGAGCGAGATCAGGCCGCGATTATGACAGCCGAATGCATACTCGGTCAGCCCCGCGTATTGGTTGGTGATCAGGCCGCTCTCCGTGTCAATCGTAAGCACGCCGTTCTCCGGTAGTTCCTTTAGCTCGCAGCTCGTCCCGTTTAATGTGTTTCGCAGGATCATGCCGTTTGGCGCAGAGCCGCTCAGATGCAGGGTCACCCCGCACTTCTCGCTTCCCGGATTATAAATCAGGAAAAGCCTGTCGTTCGTCTGCGGTTCCGCCGGCATCATACTGGTCGCTAGGATGTTACCGTAGTTTGTCGCAAGATCCACGTCGTAGTCATCATAGCTGGTGTACAGCATATATCCGAATGGATCGTCCGCGTCAAACGTAATGGTGAAAGTCCCGCTATACATGGTCTCCGTGCTGTCCGGGTAGGACTCCGCATAGATCTTGCCGGTCACGGGTTTGCTGGGCGCAACGTTGTAATATACGAACGGGCGCTCATCAAAGATCAGCCTGCCCTGCGTGTCATGCCCAAGCCAGCGGCGGATGTCCTCCCGCTGTTTCATTGTGATGTGTTCAAAGTAACAACTCAGCGTAAACGTTCTTTTCGCTACCCTGTTGCCGTAGTTCTACTCGCCGTGCCGCCAGGAAACTTTGCTGTTATTTCTCTCAAAATTCGGGGAGGCGAACCAGAGCGCCGAAGCATCCGGTATGTAATAGCATCCCATATCATAGCTGTGAATTCCGTTATATGTAAAGCCGTCCATGTTCTCCCCTCCTTATTATCGCGGGGCTGTACCAGTTGCGATACAGCCCCGCCATTGATCATAACCTTGACGACCTGATGCCGCCAACAACACTTCCCTGACCAAGCTGGTTCATAATTTCCTCACATACTCTCAGCGCCACTTCCTCATAGTCGGCGTCGCTGTCGAGCTTCTCCACGTTTACGTTGATGGTTTCAATGCCAACAGAGTTGGACTGCGTCCTCGTAACAACCTCCGGCGGGAGCGCAGACATCTGCGGCACCTGTACTGTTTCGAGCGCGTTCACAAGTCCCTGAAGAATCTTGGTCTGCGTCGGGTTCAGCAGAGCCTCGGGCTGGGCGAATGTGCCGTCAACCCACGCAAGTCCCGTGTAATCAACAAGACCGCCGGTGGCATATCGCTTGGACGATTCCGCCCTGACCGTTCCAGCCTTCTCGCCGCCGCTTCCCGGGTTCTCCGCATTGTACGTTGTTTTCGCAATGGTTGTGTAAGACTGTGCTGTCACAGCATCCACGGCCTCCATTGCTTTCGCGATATCCTCGATGGCCTTCTTCCATTCGTCAACATACTTCTCTGCCTGTAGCTTTCCAGCCTGAGCAAACTCCTCGCTGTTTTCCTTCAGGAAGTTGATGATATGTTCTTCGCCGCCGGCAATAACCTGCTCAACCTCGTCCCAGTAGGTCTTTACGCGGCCATGCATGTTATCCAGCATGTCCTGCCAGTTATTGACCATCTGCTTCTGGTTGGCATCGGTCGCCTGCGCGAAGGTCTGATCATTGTTCTTCAGCCATTCGATGATCTCGGAGTCTGAGCCGCCCAAGATTTCCTTCATGGCGGCGATCAGCGCATCCGGGTTGTTCGCCAGATCTTCGTAGTACTTTTCAAGATGTTCCTTGTACTTCTCGATGTTGGCGATCTGCTCGTCAATGGAATCCTGCCGCGCCTTGGCTTCCGCTTCAGCCGCCTCCCACGCCATGTCGTTTCGCATCTCGGCGATCTGTTTTTCCAGATCCATGCGTTCCTTCATGCGGGTCGGGTCTGCGCTGATACGGTTCAGCTTGGTTTCAAGGTCATGGAGCTTGGCAAGCTCCTCTTCCTTTTCGGCCTGTTCCTTACGTGCATTCAGCTCTTCGTCGATCAGGTCGCGTTCCTTTTCCAGAGCCGCGATCCTCTCATCGGCGAGGCTGGTCGAGAGATTGTGTTCTTCTTCCTGCCGCTGTTTGAGCAAGTCGATGATGGTATTTTCCATATCAACCTCGCCGCTCAACATGTTCTTGATCTTGTTCTCTCTGTCTTCAATCGCATCATAGATCGTCTGTCTCAGGGAGATCTGCATATCGCGAATCTCGTCCTTGATCTCTTTGATGCTGTTTTTCAGTTTCTCAATGGATGTATTATTCTCAATAATCTTCTTCGTGTAGTCCTGATGGGCTTCCTGAAGTCTTTTCAGATCCTCGGCAACCGTCTGGTATTCCGCAGAAGATTTATCAAGCTTGGCCAGCTCTGCGGTCTTGATAGCGATCCATTTCTCGATCTTTGCAATATCTTTCTCGAGAGCCTTGTTTTCCGCGTTTAGAGCCTTCGCTTCTTTTTCGTGATAGGCGATAACGCCCTGAAGTTTGCCCTGCTCTTCAAAGAGATCGGCGTAGGAGCTGTAGATATCCTGTTGGTGAGACCTGATGTCAACGCGCTGATCCATAAGATCAAGCATGCGTTCTACTTCTGTTGTCTGGTCTTTGTTAACCTTTGTGGTAGAAGAAGATGAAGATTTCCCCCTACTGCCAGAACCTCTGCTTCCGCCGCCACCGCCACCGCCGCCGGACTTCTTGCCTCCGCCGGCACCACCAAGACCAAGATTCTTGAATGGGTTGTTAGCTGTTGGCACAAGTTTCTTGTAATTCAGACTTGCGGTTGCTGTCTCTTCACCGACGGCCCATGTCTGGCCCTGCGCCTGCCGTAGCACAGGGATCATTGTATCAACCTTGACTTCTTCGTCTTCAAGGGTGAATAAGCCAAGGGCAACCAATTGTTTAACAGCTTCTGATGCTTCGCCTTCGACATACACAATGCCTTGCATGAGCTTGCTGAAGTCGGCCTCGCC
>Ga0326514_10000800_pt1 | contig 20850 bp, 36 predicted proteins | sample 3_2548_0518_D_FD_203653 | JGI IMG/M metagenome (GOLD analysis project Ga0326514, IMG submission 203653) | Bovine rumen microbial communities from UC Davis, California, United States - 3_2548_0518 | ecosystem: Host-associated > Mammals > Digestive system > Stomach > Rumen | place: USA... | reverse complement strand
GAGACGGAATGTTCCCAGTCGCACCATTCCGGGTCTGCTTCGTTTTGAATAACCTTCGCCAGAATGTCCAGATTCTCCTGCTCGGCCCACCATGCCTCACTCAGCGCCCGGATCGCCGGGTCATCGTCCTCGTAGCCCACGCTCCGAAGCAGCTCGGCGGCGTCATGCAACGCGATCTGGCGATGCGTCAGCACCCGCCCGCCATCGTAGGCGTCCACCGGCGTGGCCAGGAGGACGCACAAAAATATCATGATCACGACCATGCAGATCACGATGCCGCGCACGATGTTGTTATGTTTCATCGTTTTCAATCTCCTTTACCGTAATAACCGTCCTAGGCTGCTTCTTATCATATCCCCCGGCGACGTGGAGCCGGATGTGGGCCATGTCGTCGTCCACGATCACGCCCGCCTTCGTGAGGCCGTCGAGGAGGAATTTGCCCGCATAATTGTCCGCGTCGTGGCGCGTCCGCGTCGGGAAATAGTACATGATCTCCACGTCCGCCAGCTGATACGGCGCCGCAGGCCGTTCTTTCGATGCTCTGCACGTCGCCCAGACGAGCTGCGTCCAGTAGGCCTTGGCCTTGCGATACTCCCACGAATTTTCACGACCGGCGAACTGATTCAGCGACGGCGGACAACCGCGAAGCGTTATGCGAAGCATCGTCACACCTGCCCCTTCATGAAGCATCCCCAGAAGGTCGTGCTTTTCTTTCCGCTGTGGTGTCCAAAGAGCGGCTTTTGCCCGATTGCTTTCCAGACCTCCGCAGCGGGGAATTCCGTTTCCGCCCACTTAAAAATCAACACTCCGTCCGGTTTTAACACACGCATTCCCTCCAAAAAACCATCATGTAGCATTGTTTTCCAATCCCCTTCAAGGACTCCATATTTCTGCTTGATCCAGGAATCCTTGAGCCTTGCCATATGCGGTGGATCAAACACAACCAAAGAAAAACTCTCATCCGGGAACGGAAGATCCGTGAAGTCACACAGAATATCAGGGTCGATGTGAATTGTGTACTCTCCGTGTGCTTGGTATTGCAGATCCTCTCGCCGCTTGTCGCAGTAAACAGCTGTAGGGTGATGCTTATTGAACCAAATGCTCCTGCTCCCGCAGGTCATATCAAGGATTTTCTTTGTCATGTGCTTTCCTCTCCAATCATGATTTGATCCTTACCGGTCTCGACTTCTCTCATGTGGGCCACCGTCGCCGCCGGTCTTTGCCACTGCCGTTCAAACGCTTTCCATTCCGCGCTGTACTCGGTCTTCGTTCTGGAAAAATCTCGCTCCAGCTGGGAAAACGGCATAGCGCCGGCGCGATAAATCTCGCGGTTCCTCTGCTCTTCGGCCTCCATGTCGTGGCCGATCAGCGAATAGCATTTGATCTGATTGCGATTGAATCCCGCATCCGTCAGCTTCTTGCACGCATTTTTGAATCGTGGAAGCTGTGCGTCCGTATCACAGGCAAGCCAAAGCTCGGCGATTCGCAGCGACGTGATGTTGCTGACAAAGTGATCGTCAATCAAGTCCGTCTCCAGCCCGCCTCTGAAGCAGATGCCCTTCTGGGAGCGGAGCATATCGAAGACCTTGTCCTTGTGCCGTCTGGAGCATTGGAGAAAGTTGTTGTCCTGAATCACATTCCCCTCGCAGATCGGCAGCTCCCGGAGTTTGCCTTCCATCTGCCGAACGCCGCACCATGGACAGCTGTTGTTGCACCCTCTGGACGTGAAGATGATTCCCTTCTTGACGTACAGCCCAGGCGTGAATCCCTCCACCGGCGAATGATACGCAGGCCCGCCCAGTTTCACCGGCGCTCTGGACGCGCCCTCCCACTGGAAGGCCAAGTCCTCGCACTCGACCATGTCCCATGTGAATGTGCAGCTGACGTGGATCTCGTCATGGGGCGGAATGAAAGCCGCCATTGGCGGCGGGCCGACGAAAGCCAGGTCGTCGGTTGGCGTATAGCTCGTCCGTTTTGGGAAGACGCGGAGGATGCGCTTCTCGCTCACTTCGTCCGCCTCCGTTTCTTCGCCTTCCGGATCTGTGTCTGCCTGAAGCTGTCCACCTCGCGCTCCTTGTTCAGCACCTGATACCGCGCCTCCTTCTTTGGCTCCTGTTCCGCCAGCCATGCGGACTCGCGGTCGCAGTGTCCATGACAGCCTACGCGGCGCTCGGTGCAGCCGTTGCATGGCCGCTCGGCGGTCTGCGGTGTGCCGAATCTCATTCCGCCACCTCCGGCAGCATTGCCGCACTGACGCCGGTGAGCAGTTCCCGCACGTCCGGCGGGATCTTCGCCATCTCCCGCTCGCGCTGGGCGATCTGGCGATAGCTCCTCTGGAAGTTGGACGCTACCACGCTCTGCACCTCGTCCAGGTTCATTATCGCCCATCGCTTTAGCTGCTCAGGCTCTCCTACAGCCTTTTGCACCGCAGGCGGGAGCTTGGCATATTCATCCGCATAGCCATAGATGCCGTTGCAGATGGCCTTGCTGACGAGCGCCCAGGCCTCGTTCTCTGTCAGTTCCCCGCCGGAGCTGAAGCTCCGCAGCTTCTCCCTGATCACTCCGATGTTCGGCGCAAATTCACGCCCGCCGGAGCTGATGATCGCCCGGACTACGGCATACACGGCCTTGTAGTCGTCGTACTGGAACTCACTGGCCCAGAGCTTGAGCTTCATCGCCATGGCGCGGTCGTCCATCTTCGCGAACGACTGCGGATATTCCGTTTGGAGGAGCGTCAGGATCGTCCTCGTCTCTTCTCCTGTCACAGCATTCCCTCCTTGATCATCTTCTCTCCGACGTCCCAGAAGGTCGTCGCCTTGCCGGTCTGCTTCTGCGGCCTGTCCTTCTCTTTGGATTGCCAGTACCGCATCGAAGCCCGCCAGTCCTTCATTTTCCGCCCGTTGACCGTCCAGCCGTTGGCCTCATAGTATGAAAGCCATGCGTCCAGGCTGAATGAAAAGCCTTTTTCGGCGTGGTATTCAGCGGCTTCGGCGGGCGTTGGCGGCGCGAAGCGCTGCACACCCTTCCTCTTGGATTCTGATTCGGATTCTATTTCGGATTCGGATTCGGATTCGGATTCAGACTGACAACTCGCTGTCATTTGACCGTCATTTGACAGCAAATTGCTGTCAGGTGTCGGTTCGGGATATTTTCGATGCTTGTTCCTGATGCGCTGATGTTTCTCCCAAGTCGGGAAGAACAGGTAAGGCATACCGTTCACCGTGTACTTACACAGCAGGCCGATAGAGACCAAATGCGCGATAGCATCCTCGACAGCTTTTTTTGTGACGGTGTCCTTCGTCGGAAACAGCTCGTTCTTCAGAAGGACAGTCCGTCCATCCATACATCCGTAATCGTCAGCCGAAACCATGAGACGGTAAAATACCACTTCCTCAAACCATGAAAGGGCGTCAACTTGAGGACTGCTCTTAATTGACTCCTTCAGGATCCTGTTCGGCATCGTTCGTCACCTCAAAACGGGATCTCCCCGTCGGCGGCGTCCATCTGCTCGGAGAATGTCGGCCCAGCCGGAGCGGCATTATCGTTGCTCTGAGCGGCCTTCTCGGTGGCGGCGTAGTTGGCCTCGTCCTCCATGGCCTTCCATGTCTCGCCTTGTTTGACGCGCTCCTGTACCCACTCAGGCAGCTCGGCGAACTTGGTCTTCGCGTCGGGATCGTCGAGGTCGAAGATGGTGAAGCCGTTGCTCAGCGTCGGCATCGTCATCCCCTTCGGCAGTTTCATGATGCCGCCGATGACGGCCCGCTTCGTCCCGTCCTGGCCGACTTTGTGGATCACCTGAAGGAGACACGGCGCTCCCACGATGTTCTTCAGATCGAAGGCCTTCAGCTCCTCGACCGTGAAATCCCGCCCGCGCCACGCAACGAGGTCGCGCCGGAGATTGCCCTTGCTGTTCAGCGAAGCGGTGTAGGTGTTGCTCAGACGCCGCGTGGAGCCGTCATCGAGCGTCTCGCCCGGCAGCTCCCAGCTGATCAGCACCTTGCGGCTCGTCGTGCCGAATTTCTCGCTGTACTGCTCGCCAAGATCCGCGAGCATACAGCAGACCGCCGGATAGCTGTCCTCCGGCAAAAGAGGGATGTTGGTCGAGGAACCTTCATTAACTACAAGACTCATTTTCAATTCTCCTTTTCAAAATCGAGCGGGCAATTCTGCCCAATATATTTTTGCGGATAAGCACACAGCCGGTCGTTCAGTCCGCACCGGCTGGACGTGCGATGAAAGAACTCGCATTGGTAGCAGTTGACGTCCGCATTGCCCTTTGCGTCCACCGGGAAATAGACATCCACGGTCGCCGTGGCGTGGACGTAGGCGGTCACGCCAGATTCAAAATCCGCCATCGTTGTACTCCTCCGCGCAGCACTGCCGGATGGTCATGCAGTCTTTACAGCACCAGCCGTAGGGAGACAGATCCCAGCAGTCCTCGCCCTCATAGATCGGCTCGTCGCACCATGAGCATTGATGCACGGCCTTCTGTGGCTTCGGATAGCCGTACCTCTCTGCAGCACGGATGGCGGGATGATCATTCAATCGTTCCATCGTCTTCCTCCGTAATGAGCGAGTACCGCACGAAGCTCACGGTCTCGCCGAATTTGTTCTTGGCGTTCTCCCATTCCTTGCGGATCGGGAAGCCCGCCCTCATAATTTCGGAGATCCGGGAGCGCAGCTCCGTCATGCCGAGGTCGGTGATGGCCTGATGGCCCGTGATGGAGCCGTAGTCGATCATGTACTGCAAGACGCGCTGGGCGCTCGGCTTGAGGTCAGTCGGCATCATGATCAGCCACCATCCTTCCATCGGCATCCGTCGCACGCGCCGAGATGCTGCCGCTTGTACTCTCCGCAGCGAAGGCACAGCTCGTTTCGGCAGTCCTTCAGATCGCGCCGCAGCTGATCGATGACCTCCACCATATCGGTGTCCATCCGGCCCTGTGCGTAGCCGTCGTTATAGGCCTTAATTAGATCTTCTGCTCTCATCACGCCACCCCAAGAAGCCGGAATACGCCGCCGACCACGGTGCAAGTGAGCCAGATGCCGATGCACAGCACCAGAAGGACAATGGCGTCCTCGATGGCCCGAACGATGAGCGAGCGGAAATATTGACTTTTCGCCGCTCGTCTGATAAATTGAGTTAAAGACATAAATACCTCCTATCGTGTTTCTGTCTTGCCGTCTCGTGTGCCAGCGCGAGGCGGCTCTTTTTTTGTTTCGATGGTTGTGTGATATTCGTCGCGCACGACCTTCCGCAGATCGGCCTCGGTGACATAGCCCTTCTCGATGCTGTCCACCGTGTAGGAGAATGCGTCCGCGAATTGCTTCAGCTCATCGTCACCGGCGTTGAACTTGTCCATCATGGTGTAGAGGAACAGGATCAGCGCCCCGTTGACGCCCTCCTCCCTGCCGCGCTCATAAGCCCTGTCAACGTCGGCCTGCGTGCGCGGGATGCGGCGCGGATTGGTCTTACTCATCCGCTCCCCTCCATCACAGCCAGGAACGGCACACGCGGGATCAGCGTCCTCGTGCCGAGCTTGATGACCGGGAAGCCGAGGTCGCACGGGTCGGCGGCGCGGATGCTCTGCGGATTGACGCCCAGCACCGGCGCGATGTCGGCGGGCGTCAGCACCGGCTTGTCGCTTGCGCGGATCTCGTCGAGCGTCATGACGTCGCCTCATTTCTTTGCGTAAAATCGCTTGCTGAGTTCGCGTTAAAACTTCCGTTCTTGTTGCCTAGTCCTTTCCTTGCCGGATTGTGTCCAAGCCGATAAGGCCACAGTGTGCAGTCGGAAGAAGGGCAAAGTCGCACTTCATTCGCTTGACCGCAGCAGCAGTCCAAACATTTTGCGCGGATTGCCTTCAACGGTGTCATGCTTTCGCCTCCTTCCACACTTCCACGGGATCGAGCCGAAGCAGCTTACACAGCGCGAGGAACTCTTCTGCCCGCAGCTCCCGTCTGCCTCTCAGGCTGGGAACGAGGCGGCTGTAAGAAATCCCCGTCTTGACGCTGACAGCACGGACGGTCATGCCAGAGCTTTCAACCGCTTCCGCCATTTTGGCTTCTACTGTCATGTTTTCACTCCTTTCCTTAGTTTCTAAGAGTTTCAGGCGAAAATTATTAGAATCTAATAATTCCAAGAGTATATTACTCCTTCGGTGTGCCATTGTCAACACTAAATTATGCGATTCTAATAATTTTTTGTTGACATTCTAAGCTATTAAGAATAGTATAGTTTCTGCGAGGTGAGGAAAATGAAAGCGAAAAAAGCAATAGCGAACGCTCTGAAACAGCGCCGGAAGGAACTTAATATGTCAGCTGAAGACGTCATAAAAGAGCTGTCATACCGTGGAATTATCATCAAAGAGGTCACGCTCTACGGTTATGAGAACGCCGTGTCCTCTCCAAACGTGAACACATTCCTTGCGCTGTGTGCTATTTATCACATCGAGAATGTCATGGAGTATTTTGGCGACTGCGTATAAAGAATAACGCAGTATCAGTCCTATAAACCGGACAGTATGTCCAGATAGGAGAATATTTCATCATGAATTGTCCCAAGTGTAAAAAAGAAACCCCGCCAGAGGCCGTTTTTTGCCCCTTCTGCGGAGTTTCTCTCACGGCAAAGGAAAGACGCGCCCGGAAGCGCGCAAACGGCTCGGGAAGCGTCTACAAGCTCCAGAACGGCAAGTATGCCGCTGTAATTACCGTCGGATATAAAAAAGGCGCTGACGGCATTAAGCGCCGCCAGACGCGAAAGCGAGTATTCGATAAGCGGAAGGACGCGGTCGCAGCACTGGCGAAGATGACCGCCGAGCCGACGCGGGAGATGCTTTCGCTCCGTCAGCTCTATGACCGATGGCTCCCGACGCACAAGGCCGACAAGCAGACTATCGGCTGTTACACAGCGGCTTTCAAGCACTTTCGCGACATTGAGGTCTTTCGCCTGGACAACATCACCATCGACGATCTGCAAGAGAGCATCGACGAGTGCGGCTGCGGTAGACGAACACAGGAAAATATGCGGACGTGCCTGTCGCTGATGTACAAGTACGGAATTCCGCGCCATCTGATCCCCGACGATCTGAACCTAGCACACTATCTCCACGTCAGCGGCGAGGGTGCTGCCCCGCGTGAATCGTTCACTGACGTCCAAATCGAGAAGATCCGCCGCGTTGGGACGCCGGAGGCCGAGGATGTGCTGATGATGATCTATCTTGGCTTCCGCCCGTCGGAATTTCTCGCGCTGACCTCCGAGGACTATGACAAAAAGCACCGCGCATTCACCGGCGGAGCGAAGACGGATGCGGGACGAAATCGCACGGTCACTGTAAGCCCCAAAATCACGCCTCTGGTCGCTTCCCGCGTCAATCGCGGCGGATTTATCACTCAGCAGAAGAACGGCTCACAATGGACGTTAAAAGCCTTCACGGACAAAGTGTTCTACAAGGCGCTCCGGGACGCTGGCATCGACAATCCCATCATCACCGTCGCCGGTGAGACGCCGAGGCACAAATATACGCCACACAGCTGCCGCCACACATTCGCCACGCTCATGAAACGCGCCGCCGGGAGCGACAAAGACAAACTCGCGCTCATCGGCCACGCTTCGGACGAGCAGCTCCGGGACTATCAAGACGTCCACTGGGAAGACCTTCAGCGCATCACGGACGCGATTTGACAGGATGCAACCGGGATGCAACCGCAGAATATTTTTCAGTATTTTTTGAGATTGTAAACGAATGATGCAGAAAAAAGAAAAAGCCCTGTAGTAATTGATACTACAGGGCTTTTCCCATCTTCTCTGTGGTGGAGATAAGCGGGATCGAACCGCTGACCTCTTGAATGCCATTCAAGCGATTTTCTAGTGTTTTCAATGCTTTGATGCCTCTGAGGATGCAACGAGGATGCAACGCGATTATTTTTGCGCGGCTTTTTCCAAATCGTCGATGCGGTGATTCGCGACAGAGATTTTTTCCTCGATGACCGGGATGCGCTCGGCAAAGCCGTTATGCTTCCGCACCTCACGCGTGAGATCCTCCAGCTTCGTGTCGGTGACCGCCTGGGTGATCTCCATGCGTTTTTGGACGTCGTTGCCTGTCGCTTTGGCGCTGATGACCGCGCTAACGATGCCGACGATCAGAGAGCAGACGCCGCTGATGACGGCGACCATGACAGCGTCACTCACTTGTCCTCCACCTCTGGCAGGCCGGTGGCGACGCTCGTCAGAATCGACAGCACAGCCGCCAGAGCGGACGCGGATGCGACCACGCGCCAATCAACCTCAGTGATCAGAGCAGTCGTGCCGATGGTGGCGATGGCCGTCTGAGCCAGAGTCCTCACGGCGCGGATCAGCGCCGCGACGATGAATTTCTTCCAATCTCTCATAATGTCCTCATCTCCTAGTCAGACAGCAGACCGCTGTCCTTTTTTTCGTCGCTGGGGCCATAGATGCGATACAGCACCGTCGCCAGCTCGGCCCGCGTGACGGGATCTTCGGGCCGACCGTCGCGGATGAGGCCCTGAGCCTTGGCCCATGCCATCTGTTCGTCGTACCAATGGGCCACCGGCTCAGGCGTCGGCGGCATCCAGAGACCGGCAGCTTCCAGACTGGTCGTTTTGTTCATGTCCACCGGGAAGCCGACCTTCTCCCGCATGGCGACGGCCTCAGCGCCTCCGCTCCACTGGTACTGATAGACCGTGGTGTAATTGCTCAGGCGGCCCAGCGACCACGCCACGCACTGCCAGAATCGCCGACAAGCGCCCTGTTTTGCGAGATAGTCCACCAGACCGGCGTGACCGTAAAGACCGGCCTCATAGGGAGCGCAGGCCTCCGCCGCCGCCCGGATGTACTGATCGATGACAGGATATTCGTCCGCCACCGCGCAATAGTCGCAGGTGAAATAAATGGTCGTTCCCGCCGGGATGCTGAAGGATTCCGCCAGAGCCTTCGCCCTCGCCCCGTCGCTGCGTCCCCGCTCGGCTCCGCCCTTGACGTCGCCCGCGCCGATCTCCCAGCACAGGAGGATTGCGAGGCCCGCGTCATGCAGGCCCTTCGCCTCGTTGAGCTTCAGGTCTTTCCCCATGCCGGTCGGCACGAGATAGCGACCGACGAAGCTGACGCCCTCGGCTTTGAGCTTTTTCGCTGCGGCGGCGGAGATCGTCGCCGCAGTGTCAACTCCAAGATAGATCACGCCTCGGCCTCCGGCTTGATCCACGTCTCGCCCTCGATCTTAGCTCCGTAGATGTCCGTGATTTCACAGAAGACGTAATCAGTGGTGGCGCTGCGTCCGTAGGCATAAGCGCCGAGATAGGCGTGGTAGGCCCCCTTTGCGGCCTCCAGACTGTCGTGGATCTCGACGCCTTTGTCCCATGCGTCCGCGTTTGCGTCGTGCTTGATGCGATGGTTGAAAAATTTCTGTTCCATATTGTTTCCTCCTCATTTGATGCCATAAATCCGAGAGATAATGATAGCCGTCGCATTGGAAAACGAGCCGTTTGCCTGAAGTATATAGGCAGAGTTGACGTCAAATGTGTTGCCATTAACCAGGCATCGCATTACTCCAAGGTGCTGACCAGCCGCGAACGGCACATAGGACAGCGTGTTTTCTGGTGCTGTAGCAACAGAAAAAATACCTCGGTTTGCGCCGCTGGCAGTGCTGTAATAGACCACGATAGACAACGCCCGATAAGCTGATGTGTCCGCCGACAGCGTGAGCGTTGCGCCGCCTTGCACTTCGGTGTCCGCTTGATAAAGCGTATCGTAATGGCGGCCTGCAATAGCGTTCAGGCCGCCTTTGCTGACGGCCGTGAGATAGGTCGCGTCGATGGCCGTGTTTGCCGGGATGACCTTTGCCGCCATATAGATGCCATCAGCCGCTCCGGTGATGGTGCTGTTCTTGACGATGACGAACTGACCGACGTCAGCCCCCAGCGCCGCCTTGTTGCCATCAACAACGACGCCCAGATCATCGGCGAGCGTCTGCGACTGGCCGATTCCCGCGTCGATCTGCTGACCAGACCAGCGACCATCATATAATTCAAGCTCTGCCATCAGACCACCTCCCCGGCGAATTTATACCAATTCCCGCCGACCGTCCTTGAATGGATCATACTTCCGTTAAAAATGACCTGAAGACGCGAGGATCCGCGAGACAGCACGAGCATTGAAAAGGCATTGGTGACCGGACAGTGTACAAGCGACTGGGAGGTCGCGCCGTTCGGTGAGTGATAGACGCCTGTCGTATCAATACTGTCGAGGTCGGTGCCGGCTGCGATCGCCTGAGACTGCCGCAGGCCGCCGACATTTGCGATAACGGCGGACAACGCGGTCTCCGCTGTCTGTGCGCGGGACGCCTCATCGGCCACAGCCGCAGCGACCGCGCCGCCGGTGATCAGATTGCTGCTCGACGCACTCGCCGACGTGTCGGGATTGAGCGCCCGTCCAATCGCCGTCTCGACCTGCGGGCCGGTATAGCTCAAATCATAGTTTGCCATAAAACCACCCTTAATAATAGAGTATTCCGCAGCCGTTGCCGCCGCTGCTGCCGACCGAGCCGCGCCCGCCAGAGCCTGGCGTCCCCAGCACAACGGTCGGATCAGGTGCTATCACGCTGAAAGCCCACTGCACCAGACCGGCGTTGCCACCGCCGCCGCCGCCATGGCCGCCGTGTCCGCCGACGCCGAAGGATGGCTGCTCCGGTGCGGTGGCGTCCGCGCCGTTGCCGCCGTTGCCGCCGTCAACTTCGGAGATGCTGGCGAAGCCGGAGCCGCCTGCGGAGCCATTCGCGCCGACAGCCGCGCCGCCGCCGCCACCGCCGGACGCCCGGTAATAGTCGGCTGAGGAAGCGATAGATCCGATGCCCGCAGCACCGCCGCTCCATGTGCCGACGTCGCCGCCGGGGAGTCCGTCCTGGCCGTCGTGGCCATTGCCGCCGCCGTCGCTCATTCCGCCGTCGCCGCCGGGTGTCCCGTCCGTGCCGGGCGAGCCGACCGTGATCTGTCCTACCACGTCATAGTAGCCGCCGGTAACGAGGCCGCTGTCAGACGATATCTCTCCGACGCCGGGGATGGTCACGGTCGTCGCCGTCCCCATTGAGCCGACGCCGCCGTTTCGCGCTCCGCCGGCGCCGCCCGTGCCGACGTTGACGGTCAGCGTCATGCCAGGCTCGACGCTGACCTCGATAACATAGACGCGGCCCGCCTCTCCGGCAGCGCCTCCGCTGCCGCCAGGGGAAGGGATCTGCGCCTCCCGGAACTCATATCCGCGGGTGTTGTTGCTCGTGAACTGCCGGATGTCTCCGGTGAGGCCTCGGCCTCTGACGCCGTTGTATCCGCCCTGGCCGCCCTGAGCGCCGCCGACCAGCACCAGTTTGACCGTGTACACGCCGTCCGGCACGACGAAGCTGCCGGACGCGCTGAAAAACACCCGGTTGCTATAGGTGTTGCCCTCGTTTCCGGGGACATAGCCATCTACAAGCTCCACTGTCGCGCCCAGCACTGTGGTGGCCAGCACGGTCTCCTTTTTGATGATGGAGGTGACCAGCTCGCCGAACGGATCAACCGTTGAGATCGTCGAGCCGACGTCCTCACCTTCCAGGAGCATTTTGGCCTGCACCGTTTTGGCCGCCGAATAATAGCCGAGGACGCGGCGGGCCGTGTTCGAGCTGTTAAGCGCGTTGATCAGCTCGCAGCTGCTCACTGAGCGCAGCCGCTCAGGCTCTCCGCCGCTGCGGCTGCTGATCCTCACCAGCTGCCGCGTGTGAGTGTATGGCCTGCCAGTGAGGATCCCGATGCCGCTGACCACGGCATGGTTCACGCTGCTCTCGTCGATGGCGAGGCTCCCGCTCGGCTGGAGGTCGTAGACCGGCGAATCTTTGAAAATAACCGTCTGGCGGTCAGCCGCCACGCCGGTCGTGTTGTTGAACAGCACGATCGTCTGGTCGGTGTCCGCCTGGTAAAAACCGTGTTCCGTGACCTCGACCACATTGCTCGGCAGCTCACGGTTGACGCTGCCGCCGATGGCCACACGGCTCGGAGGCACGGAGATCTCCGTCGAATCGAGGAATGTGCAAATATAGTCCGTCGAAGCGTTCCGCCGCTTCAGCACTGCGCCGATGGCAAAGCACAGCTCATGCAGGTTTTTTCTTGCCTTGGCGTAGGGAAGATGTCCGTACATCGGGATTGCGGCCAGTGTCGGTGAGAAATAGACGCCGAAGGCCCCGCCGATGATGTCGCGGGCGATGGCGGAGAACGTCTGCCCGGTGTACAGCCCGCCGACGTGGTCTCTGGCGTCGAGCAGGCCGACGCCGCTGATCGCCGTGATCCGCCAGCAGTATTTACTGACGCGGTCGATCTGTTTGACGTAGCCCTTGCGATAAAATGCGCCGCCCAGATACCACCAAATCGGAGTGCCGTAGGGCAGATCCAGAAAATTTCCCGGCGTCCAGCCGTGGAAGACGCGAAGCGTCCGCGTGTTGGCGTCAATGAGCTTGTCGCTGCCTCTCGGCGAAAGATCCGCATACTGTCGTTCGCCGCTGCTCTGGAGCCGGTACAGCTTGTCGTTGGTGTCCAGATAGCCATCATCACCGGCAGGAGCATAAACGAGATCCGCGTCATAGCGATACCGCACCGTAAAAGAAAATGTGTCGATAGGCAGCTCGTTGCTCAGCGGATCACAGGTGAAAATGCCGGTGATGGAGTTGAGGACGATGCTGCGATTGCTGAAATGGTACAGAGGCGCGGCGACGCTGCCCCCGATGTAAAAATCGTTCTCGATTGCAGCCATCTGCTCACCTCGCCCGCATGGTCAGCACCGGCGCCCGGAAACGGTAGTAGCCGCCCGGCCGGATGACGCCGACCTCCTGCTCACTGATCGTGCCGTGGAACATCGCCGTTTTGACTGAGGCGGTCGCGGTGTCGAAATACGACACCGGCACATAGACCGCCGCGTTGATGGCCGCGTGGAGGGCCGCCAGATCCGTCATGGTGAGGCTGTCGAGCCGCCACGACAGCGCCGGTTTCCGCACGATGACGTCAAGATACTCGTCGCCGTTCTGCATCATCGTGCTGTTGCCGCCCTCCCGATCCTCATAGACGATGACGTAGCCGAGCCGTTCTGTGAGGCGGGAGAAATCCACGCCGTTGATTGTAAGGGGCATTTTTTGCACGTTCGTCATCCCTCCTTACGTCACCATGGCCGCGCCGATGCGCTCGCCCTCGCCGACGATGTGACGATACAGCACACGCGCCAGCTCCACGCCGCCGACCTCAACCGGAATGGTGATCTCCTCGACCACGCCGGAGGCCATGCCGCCGCCGTAGGCCGCAGAGCCGCCCACGGACGCCGAGACGCCGAGGCTTGTCGGGATGCTGCTCTGCATATCCCGCTCGACATCGTCCATTGTGCGCGCGAACCCGACGCCGATACCGGCCGCCATGTTGTCACCGATACCCGCGAAAACCTTGGACGGTGAGTGGATGCCGAGGGCGTCTTTTACGCCGTCCACGATGCCAGTGAAAAATCCGCTGACCTTCTGCCACAGCCAGTCAGCCATGTTCTGAATGCCCTGCCAGATGCCGCCGACGATGTTTCCGCCGATCTCGACCATCTTGGCCCAAAGCTCCGCGAGACCGCTGACGAGGGTTGCGATGATCTCCCCCGCCGCTTTGCCGATTTCCGGCAGATTGTCGATGATGCCCTTTGCCAGCGAGGCAATGGCCTCAAAAGCCGCTTCGACGAGCTTCGGGACGTTCTGCACCAGCGCGGTGACCAGATTCGCGATAATGACCGGGGCCTTCTCCAGCAGCGACGGCAGCGCATCGATGAGACCGTTGGCCAGAGCCATCACGATGGCGATGGCAGCGTCCACCAGCTCGCTGATGCTGTCAGGATTGGTGAGCGTGTCCACGATGTCGAGGATGGCCTGTACCGCCACCGGGATCAGCTCCGGCAGCATATCCGTCAGCTGGTTGACTAGCGTCGTGATGATGGAGATCGCGCTCTCAACCACGTCCGGCAGCATCGAAATCAGGCCCTCGGTCAGCGTCAAAATGCACTTTGTGGCAAATTCCGCGATCTTCGGGATCTGCTCCGCCGCCACAGAGGCGACCTCTGTTGCAATGTCTCCGGCGGTCTCCGCCAGTTCGCTGATGCCGCCCTCTTTGAAGGCTGCCGCCAGCTTTTCGGCCCATTCGATGACCTTGTCGATGGCCGCTGTGATCGGCCCGGCGAAGGACGCCAGAAACTGACTGCCGAGCGCCGACGCCGTCCCATTGAGGACGCTCACGCGGTCGTTGACGGTTGCCAGAGCGCTGACAGCGTCACCGGACAGGATCAGCCCCGCCTCCTCGGCGTGTTCGCCCATCGTCTGGAGGGCTTCCGCGCCGCCGAGGATAAGCGGATTCAGCTCGGTCGCCGACTTGCCGAAGACGGCCATGGCCGTGGCGTCGCGCTCAACCTCGTCCGGGATCTGGCCCAGCGCGGCGATGGTCTCCTGAAAAACAGCGTTCCGGTCGCGGAAAGTGCCGTCATCGTTTGTGACCTGGACGCCCAGCGCCGCGAAGGCCTCAGCCGCCGCACCGCTGCCCTTGGCCGCCGCGTCCATGTTCTTGGTCAGCTTCCCCATGGCCCCGGCGACAGTCTCCACGTCGACATCGATCGTCCCGGCGGCGTACTGGAGCTTCTGAAGCTCGTCCGTGGTGATGCCGGTCTTGGTCGCCAGCGTCGCGAGATCGTCCGCAGCCGCCGCCGCGTCTAGCACAGCGCCGCCGAGTTTTTTGAGGCCTTCGCCGAGGGCCTTCACTCCGCCGATGATAGCTTCGGAGATGAGATTCGCCTTCAGATTGTCGCCGAATCTCTTAGAGGCCTCGCCGCCCTTGTCCATGCTCTCGGCGGCTTCGTCGGTTTCCTTGCCGAGGTTGTCCATCGAGGTCTGGTTGTCCTTGATCTCCGCCTCGGTCTTGTTCATTTCAGTCTCAGTTTTGTAAAGATCCTGAAGCAACTTCTGATAGCTTGCCGATGTGGGACCCACGCCCGCGTCGTCCAGCTCCTTCAGCCTCGTCTTCTGGAGGTCGGCCTTTTTGGACAGCTCGTCGAACCGCGACTGAAGAAGCTCATTCTTGGCCGTCAGGGCCTCAACTGAATTTTCATTGTCGATAAACGCGGACGTGACTTTGCCCATCTCCGCGCCCATGGTTTTCAGCGAGGTGTTGATGGAGTTGATTTCGGATCTGAATTCTTTTTCGCCGTCTACGCCGATTTTCGGGCCGATATTATTCGCCATGGATTCACCACCCTAGTCAAAAACGTCCCGCGCCCGGCTCTGTTTCGCGCCCAGCTCCTCGATCTGCCAAACGGCAATCTGATCAAGCACCATTCCGAAGGGCAAATATGCCGCTTCTTTGCGCGTCATCCCGGCACGAGACGCATGAAAATACGTCCACGCCGGAGAGAATTTCTTCCCGGCGCGGTTTATGCGTTTTTTGAGCGCACCTCGACAGCTCTGGATGAATCGCTCGTCATCGCCGCAAAAATGTCGTGGACGATGTCGGTGTCCGTCACGTCGATTAGGTCGCCCGGACGGCACTTCAGCGGAGGTGGGACGTCCTCGCCCATGGCCTCGCAGTATGCCCGCCCAGCGCGGAGCATGATCTCCAGCACGGCATTGATAGCCGCGACCTTTCCGGCGGTCAGTGCCTCGCGCATCGCGTCCAGAGAGCCGAAGCGCTCCTCGATGTCCTCAATAGCCGAAAGGGAGAAGCACACCGGGCGCTTCTCCCCTCCGAGAGTCACATAAGATACTCTCATTCAGCCGCCTGCTTTCTCAGGCGGCAAAATATGCCGTGATGAACGCGATAGCGTCCTCCTGCGTGGCAAAGTCGAAAACCTTCTTCCAGGGCTTCACGCCGGTAACGGAGCCGCCGCTGACAGTGCCCTCGATCTCCGGCGTCTGCCATTCGACAGACTCGCCCATCGTCTGATACTCGTCAGACGGAGCGCTGAACATCACATAGCTGTAAATCACAGCCTGGTGATGAGCGCGGCTGCCGTCCTCCTGCGCCCAGCGCACGAAGGCGACGCCGACAGGATTGGCGACCTCGTTTCCGGTGTAATTGAAACCGGAGCCGGTGACCTGTCCGGCGGTTTCCTCCGCCTCGGTGAGACCGAACAGATCCGCGTAGGCGTCCTGAGTCAGACGGTCGAGCGTCAGCGTCAGAGTGCCGCCCGCAGCGGCAGCGGCGTCACGCTCGGCAATGCCGTTGTTTGCATAAAGGGGATTGTCGTCGACGTCCATCGGCTCAAACGAAGCAGAGATAGCCTTGCCCATCGTCTTGACGCCGTTGTAGCCGGTAACGATGCCGTCAGCGATTGTCGCTTTGGAATAGTACACGCCATAAAGGCCAATTCCAGCCATGATGTTTTCCTCCTTAATGGTTCATTTTTTCGTCGCAGATTTTCTCAAACTCGGCGGCGATCATAGCCTCCGCCGCGAGCTTGACCCGATTGACAGCCGGTCGGATAAACGGATGTTTTTGGCGCGTGGAGCTGCCAGATTCAAGCACACGCGCCTTTACCGGATTCGGATGACCGTTTTCGTCATAGCCGTCAAAAACGACCTGAGTGTAGATATAGCCGTTCTCGTTTTTGAATGTAACGAGAGCGGCTGAGTCGCGAAGCCCGCCGGTGTCAACGGGCGTATTCAGTTTTATGGCCTCGATCACGATACCAGCCGCCGGGTAAACGGCCCGCTTGCACATTCCTTCGACGTCAGCGCCGAGCTTCGACAGCTTGGAGATGTACTCGTCAAGGCCTTGCATCTCAATTTTCGCCACATTCCCACACCCATTCGTAGTGTATAAAGCCTGTGTCGTTCTCAAACTGGATGCTGTTGAGATACCAGGCGACCGGCACGGAATCAAGCGCAAGCTCGATGGCGACCTTCGGATAGCCGGAATCGTCCCGCGTGAAATAGTCAACGGTTCCTTGCAGCACCTTCTCGACGTGCCGGTTCCCGGCGATGAGGTCATTCGCACCGTCCTCGGCGTAAACGCCATAGTCGCCGACGGGAGCCTTCGACCAACCGAAATGGGCGAACTGATAGCCGGTCGCGGCCAGAGCGTTAATCAATTCATCCATCGACCGTCGCCTCCTCGCACGTCAGCTCGATAGCGCCGCCGGTCTGGTAGGTACGAATCACCCGATACCGCTGCCCATCAAACTCGCAGATTTTCTCGCCTTGGTACTCGGCATAATCCGCAAGCACGAAGACGAGCGTCGGATGGAGATCCTGTTCCAACGCCTGATAGAACTCGTTATAGCCGACAGAGCGGATGGTGCAAAACACCACTCGCTCCGTTTCTGTCGGCCTGTCGAAGACGCCATGCGCGGCAGGCGTCTCCCCGATCAGCGTCAGGATGCCAGAACGATTCATCCGACATCCCCCCAGTCCGTGTAGCCGGTCGCTGTCGCCAGCTGGGCCTTCTGCTCGTCGTAGGACGCCTTCAGCCGAGACCATTCGCCATCGGTCAGCGCGGAGAAATGCACCTTGCAGTAGGTGATGATCGCCCGCTCAACGATGGCCGTCAGCGTCTCCGGCACGACCACCCCGGCGATGCCGAGATCCAGTTGTGCCGCGCTGATCAGGTCGGTCAGCTCCGAATCATAGTTGCTGACGGTGATCCGCAGCGCCAGTTTGATTTTGTCAAGAAGCGTCATTGCAGCGCCTCCTTACTTCTTGCTTCGCGTTTCCCTCTTCGGCGCGGGTTTTTCCGCAGCCTCGACGATTTCGGCGACGTTAAGGGACAGAAGGAAACGCGCCTGATCCGGGGAGACCTCGACGATCTCCCCGGCCTTGTGGTTGATTCGCGCCGCCTTTTTCAGCAGCAGCTTCATCAGGTGGTGCTGATCTTGGCGAAATACTTGTTGCCGACCACGCCGATGGCGACAGGCTTGCGGCCCAGCACGCGGACGAGGTCGCTGGTCATCAGCGTTGCATCGTCGTACTTGTACTGGATCGCGTCGCCGTTGGGATAGTTGGCGAGGACGCCGGACAGGTCGCCGATGATGGGAGCGGTGGCGTAGTCGCTGAACAGGACGCGGATGCCCTCGAAAGGATCGAACGCGAAACCGGCGGACAGCGCCAGGGTCTTGTACGCGGCATACTGAGCCGGAGTGCAGATGATGACGAGATCGGAGGCCTCGCTGGTCAGCAGAGCGCGGGCGTTGATGAAATCGCTCACACCGGCAGCGGTAACGGACAGCTCGGCGACAGCCGGAGCGGTCGCGGTAGCGGTCTGAGGAGCGGCCAGGATGGCATCCACGACCTTCTTCTCTTCGGCCTTGATGATCTTGCGGCCCAGCTCGCTGTAGATGTAGCGGAGATACTCCTCGCCGCTCATGGTGTCCAGAGCCTCGTCGGAGATGCTGACCCACTTCTTCAGGGTCTCAGGCACGAGGGTCACGATGCCCAGCTGAAGGGCTTCCTCGGTCTGCGGATCACCGCCCTCGGCGTGGACGGTGGCGATGGGAGCGTTCAGCTCAAAGCCGACCTTGACGTTGCCCTTGGCGTAGGTCTTGCGAACGCGGCTCATGATCTCAGAGGCGCGAAGCTCCTCGGCGATGATGCCCTCGACGAAGGTCGGGGCCGGGACGGAGCCGACCAGCGGAGACTGCACATTGTCAGTCAGCAGAGCGCGGCACTCCTTGTCGGAGCCGGTCTTCACATAGTTGGCGAACGCGTTGATGTACTCAGCGCTGTTACGGATCTCTTCCAGATTCATTTTGTTTTCCTCCTTGAAATCTTCGGTTTTCTTGCCCGCACCGGCGGCGACCGCCTTGCGGATTTCCTCGCGCTGGGCCTCCGCAGTCTTGCGGGCCTCCAGCTCTTCCTTGATCGAACGCACTTCAGCCTCGATGGCGTCGAGGTCAGCATCTTCAGCGTCAAGCTGATTCGCCAGCTCGGCCTTTCGGGCCTCCAGCTGTTCGACAGTCATGTCTTTGACTTCCATGTCAAACCTCCATAAGAATTTTGATTTTCCGCTTGCGGGCTTCCCGCTCGGCAGCTGCGCGGCGCTCCTCCGCTGCTTCGGCGATGACTCCCTCACCGTAAGCACGAGCCGAAATCTCCGTTGCGTTGTTGGCCGGAAGCGAGACCGCCGAGACGTCATACAGCTTCCGGATCGCCGTGATCGTTCTCAGGATCGTCGTTTCCCCTGTGTCGTGGTTCTCGATAGTTTCACGCCGGTCTTCTGCGACGGTGAAACCAAACGACATTTTGTCGGTATAGCCGCCCTTGATTTCCTCATAGAGCTGGCGACCGATCTCCGTGCCGCCCAAGTCGGCGCGGATGTGCAGACCGTGATCGTCCGGCGTGAGCATCAGCGTTCCGTTGCTGATGCGGGCAAAGACGCGGCCCTCGTGGTCGTACTGCATGATCACGTCCGCCATGTCGGTCTTGTCGAAGGCGCGGGCGTCAATCTGCTCCATGACGGTATATCCGTCCTCTTGCCACAGCACATAGGGATCGTTGAAGGTCGTGGCATAGCCCTCGACGATCTTCCGCTCTTCCTCGTCGCCGGCTGCGCGGGCTTCAATCTGCGCGACGGCGCGATAGCTGCGGCCCTCGTCAAGTTTCTGCTGTATCGTTTTCGGAATCATTGTCTGTTTCCTCCTCTGTCACTTTTTCGTCGGCGTTGTAATACTCCCCGCGCACAATGCGGACGTCGCCGCCCTCCACCGGCGGTAGCTGCCAGATCTCGCGGACGTCGTTGATGCTCATGATGCCCCGGTCGAGCATGGCCGAGCTGACATTCAGCTTGTCCGCGTTGGTCATGTACTGTAGCCGGTTCGCCGTGGCGAAAACGCGATTGCCCTGTGACTGCTCGCGGAAGGTAAAGAGCATCCGCGTCATGACCTCGCTGAACTGGATGGCGAACGGCTCGACGCAACCCTCGTAGAACGCTGCCCAGCTGTCGCCGAAGGCTTTGTTGGTGAGGATCTCCTCGTTGACGCCGAAATAATCGAAAACCGCTCTGTTGATGACGCCCATCTGATCAGCGTCCACAACAAACGGTTTGTTCTCGATCTGTTTGATGTTCTGGTAAGTGTTCGGAAAGAGCAGCATCCCGCCGCCACCGGCGTCACGGCTGAAATTCTCCTCCGTGAAGCGTTTCCGCTCTTTCGCCAGATCCTCGGCCTTCGCGAAATTCGTCAGCTGGGCCATGAAGCGGTATGTCGCCGCCGATTTGACGCCCTCCTGGATGCCCTGATTCTGCATCTTGATCAGATCCATCGTCGGATACAGCGCACGGTTCGTTTCGCCGAACATATCGCTCCGATACTGAAATCTCGTCATGATGCCGCAGAACTCCAGCTCGATGGCAGCGGTTTCGCCCCAGCCGAAATGGTAGCGCAAATACGGCACTTTCGCGTCGCCGTACTGCACGACCTCGCACCGCTCCGGCAGAGGAGCATAGACGCCGCTCGGCTCGCCGTAGGCGTCAAATACCGGCACGAGAAAGGCCGTGTTGTGGACGTACAAAATCGTCGCCAGACGATAAAGAAACTGGCTCCATGTATGAAACTCATTCGGCCCGTGTGATAGCTTGTTCTGAAGCGCCGGTTTCGCCGCGCCCTCCGTGTGGACGGCCAGCTTACTGATGTTCCGCGCAATGGCGTCGATGCTCGCTCTCACTAGCTCCGACTCATAGATGTTCCCGCCGAAAGTCGTGAAATGCGGCTCATAGCCGTTGAGCATCTTCCATTGGCCTTGGTAATCGCCGCTCGGCTTCGGCCGTGTGCCGAACAGCCTGTCAAAAAGTCCCGTGTGAATCACCCCTCATTTTTCA
>Ga0326514_10000798_pt1 | contig 20874 bp, 17 predicted proteins | sample 3_2548_0518_D_FD_203653 | JGI IMG/M metagenome (GOLD analysis project Ga0326514, IMG submission 203653) | Bovine rumen microbial communities from UC Davis, California, United States - 3_2548_0518 | ecosystem: Host-associated > Mammals > Digestive system > Stomach > Rumen | place: USA... | reverse complement strand
TTTGTCAGTGCTTATCGTGAATATGTCGACGAGGCACATCACGAAGTTGGTGTCCATGTAGAATATTTGGCTACACCAAGCATCGATGAAAAGACTCTAGTTATTGCAGACCCTATGCTCGCAACAGGTAGCAGTATGGAATTAGGATACAAGGCTTTTCTTACTAAGGGTACTCCAAAACGCATCCATGTTGCTTGCGTTATTGCTACACCTGAAGGTATCGAGCATATCAAGAAAACTTTCCCTGAAGAGAAGACTACCATTTGGTGTGCTGCTATTGACCCAGGTATGAACGAGCACAAGTATATTGTACCAGGATTTGGAGACGCAGGAGACCTTTGTTACGGCGATAAAATCTAAAGGTAAATATAATATAAAATAATATAAACAAGAAGTGTCAATATGAAGTAACCACCAAACGTCATTTTAATTTTCTAAGTTCACTTCATTTTGACACTTCTACTTTTTAATAATGGAAAGAACTTCCACCTAAGAACTCTCTTAAGAGAGAGGTTGGAGGCAAGTTATTGTAAGGTATCGTTCGGAAATAGCGCAAGAATTTACGCAGACGATACGCCTCAGAATACTCATCACAATTTTCAGGAACCTGTGACAACAGCGAATCTGCCTGTATTTTAAGAACAGGAAGCTCATAAAGCATTGCCGTATTAAACATGACATCAGCATTTTCCTGAAATGGAAATATCCACTTGTTTTCACCTTTACGAACAGAAGGCCATCTATGAATAGTTTCAGCAGCTCCTACTCCCCTATATTTGTAGTCTCTGATAATTCTGCGCAATAGACGATTATCTGTATTTGGAATATAGTTATGATCATCAAGGAGAACTGTTGTTAGTGCCGATGCATAAACCCGATATTTTAAAGCGTTAGGAATCTGACTCGTCAATTCAGGATTAAGAGCATGAATACCTTCAACAACCAAGACATTATCTGGTTCCATCTTCAGTTTTCTACCACTCTTTTGACTTTTGCCCTGTTGAAAATTATATTTTGGCAATTCCACTTCTTCACCTTTAAACAACGCATTAAACTGCTTGTTAATCAAATCTAAATCGAGGGAATAAATACTCTCATAATCATATTCTCCATTTTCATCCTTAGGCGTTTTAACACGATCCACAAAGTAATCATCAAGAGATATCATTAATGGTTTTATACCATTAGCCATAAGCTGCACTGCCAATCGTTTACATGTAGTAGTTTTACCCGAAGAAGAAGGGCCAGCCAACAATACTAGTTTTATATTTTTATTATCAGCTATCTGATCCGCAATCTGTACAATTTTCTTTTCCTGAAGTGCTTCAGAAACATTAATCATCTGCGTTTCCTCACCATTTTTTATCACTTCATTAAGATCACCCACAGTTCTTACACCTATTATCTTTTGCCAGCGATGATGCTCTTTAAAAATTTCAAACATCTTATCCTGACGAGTTATCTCAGGCAACTCTCCCGGTTTTTTTAACGAAGGAATACGAAGGAGCATTCCATCATAATAAGGTTCTAGACCAAAAAGATATAAATCTTTAGTATTTGGCAACAATGAGCCATAATAATAGTCTACATAATCATCAATAGAATAATAAGTGGTATAAAGACGCCCTACACTTGATAGTAATTTAGCCTTGGCCTTATCGCCCTTATCACGAAACATACGATAAGCCTCTTCTGTAAGAACCTCATGATGCTTTACCGGAATACCAGCATCGATAATTTCTTGCATACGTTGTCGAATACGTGCTACTACCTCAGGAGTTATCGGCTGTTCCATTTCAACATCTACATAATACCCATTGCTAACTGGAATATCAATGATGACAAGACTGATAGGATAAAGGTCATGAACAGCTTTGCACAATACAAAAAAGAGAGTACGCGCATAACTTCTCGATCCTGAAGCGGAATACATATCCTGAAATTCGATATCCTTAGAATGATAAAGTTGGAAATCAAGACCTTCTACTTTGTTATTTACTTTTGCACTAATCGGACCATAGTCCATTTTTAAATTAAATTGACGAAAAACCTCAGAAAGTGAACTGCCGATTGCGACATTCTGAGTTTTTTTATTATTTTTGCAACGAATTTGAATTGTTTGTTTCTCTTCGGTCATAGCTTTTATATAGTTAAAATCGGAGTCAAAGATAACAAATTCCACAAAAAGTTACAAAGATATCGCATTAAAAAAATACAATATATGACGATTCTCTTTTTAAAGATTGTAGGAGCAATAGCTCTCCTCATTTATGGTATGAAGGTTATGAGTGAAGCCCTACAGAAGTTGGCTGGTCCACAACTACGCCACGTACTAGGCGCCATGACAACCAACCGTGTATCGAGCGTTATTACAGGTATGTTTACTACTGTTGCGGTCCAATCTTCTACAGCAACAACAGTAATGACAGTATCCTTTGTAAACGCAGGTTTGCTTACCTTAGTTCAGGCTATAGCAGTCATTATGGGTGCCAATATTGGCACAACATTGACAGCATGGATTATGTCTGCTGGTTTTTCTTTTAAAATAAGCAATTTTGTATGGCCAGTATTTCTGATAGGCCTCCTGCTCATTTATTCTAAGAAACGTCGATATATTGGCGACTTCCTTTTTGGTATGTCCTTTTTATTTCTTGCACTTTCTACATTGGGCGAGACACGTATTCCACCAGAACAACTGAGTATACTCAAAGATTTTTTTGCAAGTTGCGACCCTAATAGTTTCGGAACTATTCTACTTTTCCTATTCTGTGGATCCATATTAACCTTCACTTTGCAAAGTTCTGCAGCCCTTATGGCAATTACAATGATGCTGTGTACTCAGGGTGGACTACCAATCTATTTGGGTATTGCATTAGTGTTGGGCGAAAATATCGGAACAACCATCACTGCCAATCTTGTTGCATTAACTGCTAATACAGAAGCACGTAGAGCTGCTTTTGGACACTTATTTTTTAATTTGTTTGGTGTAGTCTGGGTACTCTGTGTATTCAAACTCTTTGTCAACTTTGCTTGCAGTTTTGTCGGATTTAACCCAACTACCAATATAGCACCTGTTGCAACCCAGCTAACATTTGCACTAGCCGCATTCCACACTTGTTTCAATGTTACAAACACAATTATCCTGTTGCCATTTGTTAAACAGGTATCCGATATTTGTTGCTGGGTATGGAAGCCAAAACCAAACAAGGATGATGACGATTTTCGTTTGCGTTTCATCCAAGCAGGTATCATGAAGACACCTGAGCTTAGTATTTTAGAGGCACAGAAAGAAATCCACAGTTTCTCTGAGCGTATCCAACGTATGTTTGGTATGCTCAGTCAGTTGATTGGAGAGAAAAACGAAAATAAATTCAATAAAATTTTTACTCGTATAGAAAAGTATGAAAGCATCGCTGACAATATGGAACTTGAAATCGCAAATTACCTTGATCATGTGAGCGATGCTCACTTAAGTGATGACACGAAAGGTAAAATTCGAGCTATGCTCCGTGAAATCAGTGAAATTGAAAGTATTGGTGATGCTTGCTATAACATTGCACGTACTTTAAATAGAAAATTCTCTGGAAAAGAGGACTTTACAGATAAACAATACGAACACATCCATCAGATGTTTGCACTGACGGACGATGCCCTGAGCGAAATGAATAGTATGCTGAATGGCCATCGCGAAGACTTTGATCCTAACCGTTCATTCAACATAGAAAACGAGATAAACAATTATCGTAACCAGCTGAAAAATCAAAATATCAACGATGTAAATAGCCACGTATACACATATACTGTAGGAACCATGTACATGGACATCATTCAGGAATGCGAAAAACTTGGAGACTATGTAGTTAACGTTGTTGAAGCAAGAATGGGTACAAGAAAGCCGGAAGCATAAATAGAAACACAACAATATAACATATTTAAACAGGCTTGAGCATTACTATGCTCAAGCCTGTTACCTTTATCTGCAAGTTCACAATAGAAGTGCAATTTTCTAAGGTGTAGTGGTATGAAAACTTAATACCTGAAAACACCGAGGGGTTTGGGGGCGAGCAGCCCCCATGATAGCATGAACTTGGAATTTCAACAAGCAATGCATAAAAAAGAAAAAAGGGAGACCGAAATCTCCCCAAGAATAACTAATTTTGCATTGCTATGTACAAACAGTTAAACTCGAAGCAAAGATTCACAATTTTTATCTTACTACAAAACGGAATGAATAAAAAGCAGATTGCAACTGCAATAAAAGTTACTCAAGTTAGATATAACTATGAAACAGCTCAAAAGAATGCAGAATACCACAAACGGCGTACCCCTGGCAATCGCGCAATCAAAGCCGAAATAAAGACTGAAGCCATCAGACTCCTCAAAGAAGAGCTATGGTCTTCCGAGCAGATTTCAGGACATCTTGCTAAATATGAGATATTTATCTCTCATGAAAGCATTTACCGTATCATTCGGAATGACAAACGGAATGGTGGAAGATTGTACAAGAATTGCCGTCATAGGCTGAAGCATCGAACTAGACCAGTTGGAGGTAAGAGACAAACTATTCCAAATAGAGTAAGCATTAGTGAAAGGCCTGTAGAAACTGACGGGAAATGCTTCGGAGACTTTGAAATGGATACTATTGTGGGAAAAGGTAATCATGGAGCGATTGTTACTCTTACAGAACGCAGTACCAATCTGCTGCTTATGCGAAAATAGAAGCATGGCAAGAACGCTGATAAACTGGCTGAAGCTGTCATACATTTACTTTGGCCATATAAGGATGTAATCAAAACTATCACTACCGACAATGGTTTGGAATTTGCTTCACATGAGAAGCTAACCAAGAGTATTGGAGCGCCTGTCTATTTTGCTGATCCATACTCTTCATGGCAGAAGGGAGCTATTGAGAATATAAATGGATTAATCAGACAGTACATACCAAAATCAACAACGTTTGAACACATAAGCCAACAGCAAATTACAAAGATTATGGAGAAAATTAACAATAGACCATGAGCAAAACTCAATTTTTCAACACCAAAAGAGTGCTTTATGAAGAAAATAAGCTAAATTTGCACTTGCTTGTTGAATTCGCGTTCACTAAAAATTAACACCTAAAGTTAAATTAAAGCAACCATTACGTGTGTTATCAAAATCATCTTTACCTATATTGGCCAAACCTATATCATAACCAGCCTCCACATACATGACATCGTAACTAAAGCCACATCCAAGACGAATTCCTCCATCAAACCGGTTAAAGGCAGCATTTGCATTTTTACTATTAAAACTATTATATGCTTCACGATTATTAAAATCCTTAATCTTACCTCCAACTCCACAAGCTAAATAACCTCCTAAGAAGGGCTCAACAGCAATTTTGTCAGCAATAGGAATTTTATACTTTACGATCAAAGGTAGTTCTAGATAATTTAAACTATACGAGAAATCTGTACTGTTATAAGTACTCTTTCCTCCCTTTTCAGTATAGTACAAACCTGTTTCAAAAAAGACAGGAGCCTGACTAGACAACTGTGTTCCCACAACTGCACCAACATTCAGTCCAGTCCTAGTCTTATTGGTATTCAACAATTTAGAATCTGAATTAACAGTTGAAATACCAAATCCCAGACGCAAACCAAAATATGTATTATTTGAATTATAAAAATTATGATGACGAGAAGACTGATTAGCATAATATGCTGAACGTTTACCTGGAGGAATCGGCTTTCCATTAGAATAATACTGTGCGTCAGCAGAAACAGCTGCCATGAGCAGAGTCATTATCAGTAAAAATAAATTGAGTCTTTTCATAAATAGTCTGATTAAAATGTTTCTGCAACAAATATAGAAACATTTTGATCAGACATAATGGATAAAATTCCTATTTGAAATAGGAAAATCCCTATTCTGAAAGTATCGAGACTAAATCGCGCATACCTTCAGAAGCCCCTTTCAGAATCTGCTTGATACAGAGTCGATCTTCTGTAATAACAGGATTAGGATCTATCAAATAGATAGGTGTACCACGGTGTGTATACTGCACCAATCCTGCTGCTGGATAAACATTAAGAGAGGTACCAATAACCACAAATATATCAGCTTTCTGAGCCTCTTCAATAGCAGGTTCTATCATCGGAACAGATTCTCCAAAGAAAACTATAAAAGGGCGTAATAGCGAACCATCAGCTGCTCTAGTCCCCGGTTCAACATCCGAGTGTTCTTCTGTCATAGTCTGTATATATTCTGGATTATAAGGATCATCACTAGAACAGACCTTGGTCAATTCTCCATGTAGATGAATCACATGACTTGAACCTGCTTTTTCATGCAAATTATCCACATTCTGGGTTATCACAGATACTTCATAGTCCTTCTCCAATTGCTGTATTAACTTATGTCCCTCATTCGGGAGAGCAGACCAAAGTTTTTTACGCAACATATTATAAAAATTTGTCACAAGAGTTGGATTGGCCTCCCAACCTTCGTGAGAAGCCACTTGTTCTACAGGATAGTTTTCCCACAAGCCATCATTACCACGAAATGTCTTGAAACCACTTTCTACAGACATTCCTGCACCAGTTAAAAAAACAATTTTTTTCATATCTATTGTGGCTAAGATTGAATAAGAATAAATAGTTTTACACAAATTTAGTAAAAAATCGTCAAATGAACACCTTTTGCGGAAGAAAAATAGTATCTTTGCCGAAATTAAACCAAAAAGGAAATATTTAGAATGGACAATTTAAGTTATGCTCTCGGCATCGGTATTGGCCGTCAGCTTGCACAGATGGGTGCAGAAAGTTTGAATATTGATGATTTTGCTCAAGCTATCAAGGATATTATCTCAAACCAGGAATTAAAAGTTTCAGAGCAAGAAGCTCAGACTTTAGTTCAAAATTTCTTTGAAGAACAGGAAAAGAAAGCTCAAGCAGCAGCCGCTGAAAAAGGAAAAGCTGCCAAAGAGGAAGGTGAGAAATTTCTCGCTGAAAACAGCAAAAAGGATGGTATCATAACACTACCTTCAGGTTTGCAGTATCAAGTAATCCGTGAAGGAAATGGTAAAAAGCCAAAGGCTACTGACCAGGTAGAATGCCATTATGAAGGAACTTTAATTGATGGTACTAAGTTCGACAGTTCATACGATCGTGGCCAAACTGCAACATTCCCTTTAAATCAAGTTATCGCAGGTTGGACAGAGGGTCTTCAATTAATGCAGGAAGGCGCCAAGTATCGTTTCTTTATTCCTTACACGCTGGGTTACGGCGAGCGCGGTGCAGGTGCTTCCATCCCACCATTTGCAGCTTTGATCTTTGATGTAGAACTTGTGGCTGTTAAATAAGAAAAATTAATAATCAAATAAGGAAATGAAAAAAGTATTTATTGGAGCTTTCATAGCTCTTTATGCTGCAACATTCGTAGGTTGTGGCAATTCTACTCCTAAGGCAGACCTTAAGAATGATGTAGATACCTTAAGTTATGCCATGGGACTCGCTCAGACTCAAGGTCTGAAAGATTTTTTGGTACAGCGTATGGGGGTTGATACCACTTATATGGACGAATTTATCAAGGGGCTTAACGATGGTGCCAACGCTGGTGACGATAAGAAGAAAGCCGCTTATTACGCTGGTATCCAGATTGGTCAGCAGATTAGCCAGCAGATGGTTAAGGGTATTAATCACGAAGTATTCGGTGATGACTCTACCAAGACTATCTCTATGAAAAACTTCCTCGCAGGTTTTATTACAGGTACAACTGGTAAAAAAGGTTTGATGACTGTAGAGGAGGCTGGTAAAACTGCTCAGATGAAGGCTATGGCTATCAAGGCCAAAAATATGGAAAAACAGTATGGTTCCAATAAGGCAGCTGGCGAAAAATTCCTCGCTGCTAACAAGAAGAAAGCTGGCGTAGTTACTTTACCTTCAGGCGTACAGTATAAAGTAATCAAAGAGGGTAATGGACCTATGCCAAAAGATACCTCTATGGTAACTGTAAATTATGAAGGACGTACTATTGAAGGAAAGGTATTCGACAGCTCATACAAGCGTGGTGAGCCTGTTCAACTTCGTGCCAATCAGGTAATCAAGGGTTGGACTGAAGCGCTTATTCACATGCCTGTTGGCTCTGTTTGGGAAGTTTATATTCCCCAGAATCTTGCTTATGGCGACCGCGAGCAGGGTAACGATATCAAACCATTCTCTGCACTTATCTTCAAGATTGAATTGGTATCTCTTGGTGGTAAATAATTTACATCAAGTAAAATAGAATAAAAGGGACATAGTTCATTGGGCTATGTCCCTCATACGTTATAATAACTGACTAAAATGAATAAGACTTTATTATTAGCACTAATACTACTGACAAGTAGTACAACAACCTTTGCAGGTAACAAAAAGGACAAAAAAAATAATAAACAAGAAGTCATTGCTCCTTTAGCACTAACCAATCAGAGTGACTCTGCCAGCTATGCTGTTGGTATGCAGGCCACAGAAGGTCTGGTTGAATTTCTAAAGCAAAGTTACAAGGTAGATACTGCATATATGGCTGATTTTATCCGTGGTATGCATGATGCACAAACTCACCTAAACACCCCACAAGGAAATGCTTATGAAGCAGGTTGTGAAATTGCGAGAATGGCTCAAAGTAGAATCATTCCTAGCATTCAGGAAAGAGAACTGAAAGGTACAAATATCACTTTAAATGAAAAAGCTTTCACTAACGGTTTTATCGCTGCATTAGCAAAAGACACAACTATCTTTACTAATACGAAAGCAGCAGCAGACTACAAACAAAATATCCTGGCAGGTGAAGGTATTAAATGGCTGACAGAAAATGCCAAGAAGCCAGGTGTCAAGGTTACTCCTAGCGGATTACAGTATAAAGTACTTGTACAGGGTACAGGAGAGACACCTAAAGCTGATGAAGAGTGTGTTGTCAAGTATGAAGGCAAATTGATTAATGGTACCATATTTGACAGTTCTTACAAGCGCGATCCACAGACAAGCGAATTCCGTCCTAATCAGGTGATCAAAGGTTGGCAAGAAGCACTATGCATGATGCCTGTAGGTAGTAAATGGGAACTTTATATTCCACAAGAATTAGCATATGGCTCTCGAGCTATGGGTAATGATATCCCAGCATATTCAACTTTGATTTTCACCGTAGAGCTGGTTGATATTCGCCATAACGAAGAAAAAAAGGTTGAACCTGCGAAAACAAAAAACGAAAACAAAACGAAAAGCTCCCCAAAAAGCACACTAAAAGTCTCAAAAAAGAAGTAATTCTTAATAAAGACGGTATAAAATAACAAAATGTACGAAGATGAGCAACATTTTCGTACATTTTATTGCTTATATCAATTAAAATACCTACATTTGCTGAAATATCGAAACCTTTTGATAATTTTGAAGAAATATTAATCATCAGTAAATATGGATAAAATTGATAATCTCGACAAGAAAATTTTAAATATTTTGTCGAAGAATGCACGCATCCCTTTCAAGGACGTAGCCGCAGAATGCGGAGTATCTCGTGCTGCTATCCATCAACGAGTACAGCACTTGATTGACAATGGTACCATCACAGGCAGTGGATTTGACGTAAACCCAAAAAGTCTGGGATATTCTACTTGTACTTATGTAGGATTAAACCTGGAAAGAGGAAGTATGTACAAAAAGGTGGTTGAAAAGCTGATCAACATTCCTGAAATTATCGAATGTCACTTCACAACAGGTCCTTACACTATGCTACTTAAACTTTATGCACAGGATAATGAGCAATTAATGGATCTTCTGAACAATAAACTTCAGACCATTCCTGGTGTTGTAAGTACCGAAACATTGATTTCTCTCGAACAAAGTATTAAGAGAGAAATTCCAGTTCACATTGAGGACGAGGTTAAAAAATGAGAAACTTTAATTTGGAATCATATCTAGACAAGATTTATTCCACTTTCCCAGAGACCAACCATCAACCGATGATTGGTCTCACTGCTGATTATAGCGATATAGACACAACTATACGTAGTGTATATTACCGACAAGTTGTGGCAGCTGGAGGAACTCCTATTCTTATTCCCCCTATAACGGATAAGAACACTATCATCAATACACTAGAACATCTTGATGGTCTCATCCTTACAGGTGGAGGGGATCATAATCCATTATGGTATGGCGAAGAACCATCTCCACAACTTCACCACATTAATCAAGAACGAGATTTAGCCGAACTCTTGATTACACGCTTGGCTTATAACAGACAAATACCAATATTAGGTATATGCCGAGGCATACAAACCATTGCTATTGCTTTAGGTGGAAAAGTAGTACAAGATATCAATAATACGATAAAACATGACCAGAACGCAAATCGCTCAGAAGCAACACATAGTGTAGCTATCGAAAAGAATTCTACACTCTATAATATCTATCATAGCGATATCCTATACGTCAATTCTTTCCACCATCAAGCTGTAGAAAAAACGGGCAGCAAGCTCAAAGTTGCAGCCAAGTCTAGTGACCATATTATTGAAGCGGTAGAAAGTAATGAATTTAAACCTATCTTAGGCGTACAATGGCATCCAGAATGGCTTGGAGAAGATGGTCTACCGATATTTAAGTGGCTCATCGAACAGGCCAATCATTTCATCAAAGCTAAAGATTTACATAACCGTATTCTTACCCTCGACTCACATTGCGATACGCCAATGTTTTTCCCACAGGGAGTGCAATTTGGCCATCGTGATCCACGTATACTCTATGATCTTCACAAGATGACAGAGGGACGTACTGACGCTGTAACTATGGTAGCTTATTTACCACAGCCAAAACTAGGTGAAACCTTCTCATCAAAGATTGACCTAGCAGGCATTGCCAAACATAATCCAGCTCTCGTTACACGTTATCCAGGATTACAATTACCCAATCCATCACTTTCACCTACAGAATATGCCGATCTTATCTTTGACAAGATAGAGGAAATAGCAAATATGAAAAGCGATTATATCAGCATCGCACGTACTCCACAAGATCTCTATGCTGATAAGCGTAATAATCGCAAGAGTATTATGTTGGGTATAGAGAATGGTCTAGCTCTAAATCACGACCTGGCTAATGTGAAGCATTTTGCACAAAGAGGTATCGTATATATCACTTTATGTCATAATGGCGACAATGATATTTGCGACAGTGCACGAGGATGCAATACTCACAATGGTGTCAGTCAATTTGGAGCACAGGTTATTCAGGAAATGAATCGACAAGGAATTATGATTGATTTGAGTCATGCTGGAGAAAAGAGCTTTTACGATGCTCTAGAAATTAGCAGAACTCCAATTGTATGTAGCCATAGCAATTGTAGGATGCTATGCGATGTTCCACGTAACCTTACCGATGAACAGCTTCGTGCTTTAGCATCGAAAGGTGGTGTTGCCCAAATTACTCTCTATCACGGTTTCCTCAAAAAGGAAGGTGAAGCTAGTATTTTAGATGCCATTCAGCATCTAGAACATGCCATTTCTATCATGGGCATAGACCATGTAGGCCTTGGTACAGACTTCGATGGTGATGGTGGTGTTAAAGGAATCGCTGATGCAAGTGAACTCATCAACTTTACCTTGCAACTATTACAACGCCGATATAGCGAAAGAGATATCGAGAAGATTTGGGGTGGTAACTGGCTACGCATTATGACTAAAGTTCAAAGTTTGAAACAATAATGAAAAAGAAAAAAGTTATATTAGTGACAATACTTATCCTTATAATAGCTGCCGTCTACGGCTGGTTTTATACTAGTAAGGACAATAATGCAGCAGACGTAACAGAAGTTGAAGAAGTTGAAAAAGTAAATCCTATCGGTCCTACATTCAATGCCGACTCTGCTTTTGCCTATTGCGCTACACAATGCAATTTTGGGCCACGAATAATGAATAGTGAAGCACACGATAAATGTGCCGATTGGATTGTTGCAAAGTTTAAACAGTACGGTTGTACAGTAGAAGAGCAAAAAGCCGATCTAAAAGGCTATGACGGCACACTACTTAAAAGCAACAACATTATAGCAAGCTATAATCCACGGGCTACAAGTCGTATCTTAATATGTGCCCACTGGGATAGTCGTCCATGGGCCGACAATGATCCTGACAGTACAAACTGGCACAAACCTGTTATGGCTGCTAATGATGGCGCTAGCGGTGTAGGTGTCATGCTCGAACTCGCTCGAACTTTACAGGCTAATGCCAAAAATCCTCAATTGGCATCTAAAGTAAAAAACCTAGGCATCGATTTTGTTTGCTTTGATGCAGAGGACTGGGGTACACCTTCATGGTCTGGTCTGCAGGACGATGAATCAACCTGGGCTTTAGGCGCACAATATTGGAGTACACATCTTCCACAAGGCTATGCTCCACGCTATGGTATTTTACTCGATATGGTTGGTGGACAAGGGGCTCAGTTCTATCGCGAACGTATGTCTCTGCAATACGCAGAACAATTTGTACATAAGATATGGAAAGCATCACGCAACGCTGGATATGGTCAATACTTTCCAAACAAAGATGGTGGTTATATTACAGACGATCACATCCCTGTTAACAAGAATGCTAACATTCCAACCATCGACATCATTCCATATTATCCAGATTGTCAACAAAGTTCTTTCGGACCTACCTGGCATACCATTAGTGATGATATGGATCACCTTGACAAAAATGTCTTGAAAGCTGTAGGACAAACTCTAATTCAAGTCATATATACGGAAATGAACCAAAAATAAGCGAAAAGATAAGGACTACATATTAACTTGGCCAACTTGCAGGTAACAAAATAGTTATCATTACAAGTTGGCCAAGTCTTTTCTTTAATCAGTATCATTTACAATTGTCCAGCCTCAACCTGTCTTACAACACGTTCAGTAAGACGATCCACACCATTTGCATCATATTTTTTAGTAAGGCTTGCACCGAACAATGAAGCAAAGGCTTGATAAAAACCTGCGCGAATAGGACCTAAGAAAGCTTGAATAAGGCTGTACGAAGACGAATTACATTCACGATAAACCAATTTAATCAACAGTTTGCCTTGAGAATACGTTAATTTTTTCATACGTGGCGTATACTCCTTTTTAATGCTTTTCTCGACAAGCTTCATATGCTCATCTTTCGCCTTTTTATTTGGCAGAGTCTGCAGATATTCATAAGTTTCTATAATAATCTGATTCACCTCTTTTGCAATCGGAAGAACCTTCTTCACATTAGCAACCAAACGATTGTAAGCTATACGCTCTTTAGCATTTTTAAATTCTATTGGAGGATATACCCAGATCTTGTTTAATTCTACATATTGTATACTATCACTCCCCATCAATACCTTGCCTACCTTTACCATAGGCTCAAAGGTTGGATTGTCCATATCCACCTCCCGATCTTCTGGCGCTATTTGCTGGTTTACTTGAGCATAAGCTGGGATTACACTCAAGAAAGCCATTGTTACTAATATGTAAATTCTATTTTTCAACATCAAAAGCAAAAGTACTATATTTTCTGCATTCAAAGAAAACAATTGCTAAAAATTTGCATTTGTCTAATATTCTCTGTACCTTTGTTAATAATTGCGAATGAACTAATAGTTATCGTGAAGAGATTATTTTTTATAATTACCATACTTTCATGTATGATAACCACTATTGATGCTCAACGGTCTAGCTCTTGGGAGAGCTACTTGGAACAAATACAAGACATGGATGACTTTGAATCCATCTCCTGGGACGATTATACTGATATTCTGACGAATCTATCTGAGCATCCTATCAATATTAACACCGCAACCCGAGAAGATTTAGAGCAATTTCCCTTTCTCACGGCCCAGCAAATTGAAGATATACAGGCTTACATCTATCAATATGGACCGATGAAGAGTTTGGGAGAAATAGCTATGATTGAATCTATAGGATATTATCAACGACAGCTATTGAGTTATTTTGTTTATCCCGGAGAAATCACAAGCAAAACTACCCTCACTTTAAAAAATATCTTAAAATATGGAAAACACGAGATTGTAGGAAGTATGAAAATTCCCTTCTATGAACGGAAAGGTGACAAAAATGGATATTTGGGCTATAAGTATAAACATTGGTTTCGCTACAATTTCACCTATGGACAGAATGTTAAATTTGGGATTCTTGGCTCACAAGACGCAGGCGAACCTTTTATGAGTCAAGGCAACTATCCTTATGACTTTTATTCTTTTTATTTCCAACTTCGAAATTTTGGAAAAATCAAGAATATTACTCTAGGTCGTTATCGCGTACATTTCGGATTAGGCCTAACTATCAACAATGATTTTGGCTTAGGCAAGACTATCACATTAACTACACTAGGCCGTAACAGCAATGCCATTCGTACACATTCCTCCCGATCATCAGCCAACTACTTACAAGGAGCAGCTACCACCATATCCCTACTCCATGGTCTTGATGTAAGTGCGTTTATATCTTATCGAAATATAGATGCAACTCTCAATACAGACAATCACACTATTGCTACTATTGTAAAAACAGGATATCATCGCACACAAAATGAGATAAATAAAAAAGATAATGCATCCACGTTCCTTTGTGGAACCAACATTCGATATTTCAAGAATGGATATCATATCGGAGCAACAGCCTTATATACATCATTTAACAAGCCACTAGCTCCAAAGACGAACCAAATTTACCGTCGATGGTATCCTCAAGGAGCATCATTTTACAATATGAGTATAGACTATGGATACACTAGTAACAAATTAACTTTTTCTGGAGAAACGGCTATCAATAATCTGAATGCTTTAGCCACACTAAATTTGGTCAGTTATGCCTTTAACAGCAATTTATCACTAATCACCATTCAGCGCTTTTACTCATACAAATATTATTCCTTATACAGTCAGAGTTTTAATGATGGAGGGGCTGTTCAAAATGAAAGTGGCATATATCTTGGTATAAATTGGCAACCTTGGCGAAAACTCACCATGATGGCATACACAGATTACGCCTATTTCCCATGGGCTCGTTATCGTACCTCAATGTCCTCTACGAGTTGGGATACTATGCTTTCAGGAACACTCCTACTACGAAAACCGTGGAATATCAACTTCAGATACCGATACCGAGTACGACAAATAAACAATTCATCAAAAACGGCTCTTGTCAACCAAACAGAACAACATGCCAAGCTTGCCGTTAATAGCTCATTTAAGACTTGGAACAACACCTTAGAAGGCAATTTTAGCTATTCTAAAGACAACCACAAAAGCTTTGGATGGATGATCGCAGAACGCTCAAGCGTCGATATACACTTTTTACGCTTATATGCAGGTATCAGCTATTTCCATACACAAGATTTCAATAGTCGAGTATATGCCTATGAGCAAGGGCCACTTTATACTCTCAGTTTCCCTTCTTTTTATGGTGAAGGCATTCATTATATGCTCATGACCAAAGCCAATATCAACAGTCATCTCATGGTGTTAGCCAAAGTAGGTACCACTAACTATTTCGATCGAAATCACATATCAAGCAGTTATCAACAAATTAATCAATCCGCCATAACTGATTTAGATATACAGGTAAAGTGGAAATTTTAATATCAACTACAATAATGTTTCCCCATTAAGTACACGTTCAAATTTATCTAAATAGGCCATCGCCATCACCTTTGCATTAAATTGATCTGCAGCATATTCATGGCAGAGTTTTGAAGAATAACTAGGTAGGTTCTGAAGGTGACTTATTATTGCTTGTTCATCACCTAAAAATCCGACTTCAGATGGTATTAACTCTGACAAAGCCCCTCTTGGTGTACCAAAGACCGGAGAACCATAGTAAAGAGACTCTATCAAGCAAAGGCCAAATGGCTCATCCCACAATATCGGGAAAATCAGGCCCTTTGACTGTTGAATAATCTGTTGCTTTTCTACATTATCAACCATACCATGAAAATGAATACGCGGACTTAAAGTAAAGCGAAACCCCATCTTAAGATTCAGACGATATCCACCCAATACATCAAGATGAGCATGAGGAATATTTTTTGCAATGCGTATAGCACCCTTCACATTTTTAACTTTCCATGCAGCTTTGCCTAAAAAATGGAAATGATTACGTGTAAGAGATAAATTAACAGCTCCATACTCATCCCAATCTAAGCCATTGTATACATAAGAGCTGCTACCATAACGCTTGGCATGATCAGCCGATACAAATATCGAGTAAGGAGAAATTGTTGTTCCTTGAGGTAAATTACCATTTATCGTAACAACATAAGGTTGTTTAAGGTTTTCTTCATAAACGGTATCACTAAAATGCACAATATCTGTATCCCCAGGAATCTGCTTACCAATACTCATATTGGGATTAATAGCTACTACTCTAGCAAAAGGACATGATGATCCGGAATGTACCAAAAACGTTACTTGATGCCCCATGGCAGAAAGCTCCTTACCTAAAGCCCAAATTACACGTTCGGTACCACCATAATGTTTTACTGGGAGAATCGTATCTTTAACTATTGTAATATTCATCTATTTACTAAAATTATTCTATCGTTCAACTTCCAAATACAATATCATATTCATGCAGTCATTAAAACCTTAGCAAAAGTACAAAAAAAATATATCTTTGCCAAAACTATCAGCATTACTTAATAATATCATTAAGTATCCGTTACTATCACTAAAGCACATGTAACATCATTATTTCAAGTTTAATTAACATCTATAAATATTTAGAAATCATCATCTCTTCCAAGCCGATTCATTTTATTTTTGTAATTTTGCATACATAAATCAAAAGGAATAGAAATCAATGGAAAATCTTCAAGAGCAATCAACACAACATTATTATAGAAAACAAATGCTCAGATTCATTCTGACTTATTTTTCCCTAGTGATACCGAGCATTCTACAAAAACCAATATTTACAGCATTATACTGTAATGACACTGAGTATTTTACAGATTGTACCAAAGTTATTTATCACGGACTTTCGCTTGATTTTACAATTGCTGGATATTTAATGATTATTCCTGCATTGCTGCTAGTAGTATCTATATGGTCTGATTCTAAGTATCTCAAAAAGGCTTTCACTATATACAATGGCATTACAGCAAGCCTACTGATTACCATATTTTGTCTGAATATCATACTTTATAAATTTTGGCGATTCCCATTAGATTCAACCCCTCTTTTCTATTTTCTTTCATCGCCTAAGGATGCGATTTCTAGTGTCAGTCTCGGCTTTGTAGCCATTGGCCTTTTAGTCACTTTCGTGTTCATTTACATGACCTATTTGTTTTTGAATAAATGCCATTCTCTTATAGCTATCACTCCCACATATAACAATAAAAAGAAGATAATATCTACCGTCATACTTATCATATTCACAGGATTGCTAATCATTCCTATAAGAGGTGGAATAACAGTATCTACACAAAATACGGGTACTGCTTATTTCAGTGAGAAAATGGAGCTTAATCATGCTGCTGTCAATCCAGCATTCAGTCTCTTCGAAAGTATAATAAAAGAAAATGATTTTGCTGGGCAATATCGTTTCATGGACAATCAGGAAGCCAACCGTATCATGAACGGTCTAATTAACACAAGCGATAAAGGGATGAAAACCATTCTCTCTACCAAACGTCCGGATATATACATTGTCATTTTAGAAAGCTTTTCTGATTCCGTCATGAAAACAGGAGCAACACCCCAATTGGCTAAATTAGCAAAAGAAGGCATTTATTTTGAGAATATGCACGCCAATAGTTTCAGAACTGACCGAGGTACCTTGGCGATTCTTAGTGGCTATCCTGCTCAGCCAACTATGAGTCTTATGAAATATCCTAAAAAGACCAATACCCTTCCTTCTATCGGTAAAAAATTAGCTCAAGCAGGATACGGATTGAAATATTTTTATGGTGGCGATGCTGATTTCACGAACATGAGATCTTATCTTGTTAGCATGGATTTCACGGATATTACTAGCGATATTAATTTTCCTGTAAAAGACAGACTAAGTAAATGGGGGGTACCAGATCATCTCGTTTTTCAACGCATGGAGGAGGAACTCACCGAACAAGACAAAAAGCCTAGACTGTGGGTATTGCAAACTAGCAGTTCTCACGAGCCTTTTGATGTTCCATATCATAAATTAAACAACAAAGTGCTGAATGCCTTCAACTATACCGATGACTGCATTGGCAAATTTGTTACAGCACTTAAAAAAAGTCAAAAGTGGGATAATGCTCTCGTCATATTTATCCCAGATCACTTAGGATGCTATCCTGAAACTATCGATAATTTCCATATCTATCGATATGAAATACCGATGATTTGGACAGGTGGCGCCATCACTGGTCATCAAAAAATAGAAACATACGGATCACAGCAAGACATCGCAGCTACCTTATTAGGGCAACTATCTATAGATCATAGTGATATGAAATTTAGTAAGAATATGCTAGCGACATCTATACCTCATTTTGCATTCTTTACTGTTCCTGATGCATGGGGAATGGCCAAGAAGGACAAATACGTAATTTTCAATAACAAGAATGAAAAAGTTGTTACTAAGAGTGGTAACTACAAATCACTCGTTCCACAAGGAAAAGCCTATTTACAAAAACTATACGATGACATTGCTGCAAGATAAATGAATGCGCATAAAATACTTACCCAGTAGAGCATATTTCGTTAAATATTTCTACCTTTGCAAAATATATTTCAAATATGGGTGAAATTAAACTATAAAAATGGCCGATTATAATATACAAACTGTACATGATAAGATTTTAGGCATTTGTAAAGCACTTGATGAAACTTGTAAAAGTCATGGACTAACTTATTATCTATGGGCTGGTACCATGATAGGTGCCGTACGGCATCAAGGTTTTATTCCATGGGATGATGATATGGATATCGCCATGCCAAGAGCTGATTATGACAAATTGATTGCCCACTGCAAAGAATGGCTACCACAACAATATGAAATGATTTGCAGCGAAAATGATGCTAACTATCCTTTGCCTTTTGCTAAAATTCAAGATGCAAATACTACATTAATAGAACGGGCTCACATGCATTATACTGGTGGTATATATCTTGATGTCTTTCCTATTGATGGTGTACCAACTGAATGGATAGCCCGCCATTGGCAATTCACACAATATCAATATTGGAAAAAGGTGCTTTATCTGCTTTATCGTGATCCTTATAAACACGGTCATGGAGTTAGTTCATGGATTCCTCTTTTATGCAGAAAATTCTATACTTTAAAGGGTGTACAGGATAAAATTCGTACCCTACTTCATAAATACAGCTATGATAACAACATACTTGTTGCTGATTATGATGACGGAATGAAAGGAGTAATGAATAAAAACATTTTAGGACATCCTACAGCCTTTACTTTCGAAAATACTACATTATTAGGTGTAGAACACTACGAGGCTTATCTGAGCAATAAATATGGCGATTATATGACGCTTCCAGATGAAAAACATCAGCGTCAACATAATTTTCACTACTTAGACTTAGAAAATTCATATAAAGACTATTATAAAAAAAATAAGAACTCTCTTTGAGTTCTTATTTTTTTATCTCAAATAATACAATAATTTCTTATAGGCAAGTTTCAAATTCCAGGTTAAACGGCGATACGTTTTCTTTTTTGCACTTTTTTCATTAATTGAAGATGCAAACAGACCCGTATGAGAGCCTTGAGTTGCTATACACGGATGACACCAGTAATAGTTTAACCCTGCTCGCTGTATCAATGATGTATGATATAAATCTATCGGCATATCACATCGATTTTCACGTACATGCTGAAGTATAAGTTCGGCAGCTTCTCTTGTGCAATACAAAGCACCTGCAAATCGATCTCTTTTGGCTATATACAAATGCTGGCCCTTTTTACGCTGAGAACCTGGCACAAAATGTAGACTACTGTCCTCAAAAGAAATAAGGGCCGTTGCAAGATGACGATTTTGTATTTCAGATAGACACTGATTAAATACTTTTTCAAAGTTAGGATACAAAAGCATATCATCTTCCAAAATCAAGGCGCCATCTAATTGATGATCTACAATATATCTTGCAGCCTTAAGATGTTTAGTTGCAACGGAAGTAGCAGGTGATATGCAATCCATCTCACCTGTAAAATATTGATGAACAAACTCTTGATTGAGATCATCCATATCACCATCGAGAATATACTCAAAAGAATATCCCCAGCTTTTCATCATTTTTTCAATATGCTTCTGTCGGTCTTCATATCCTTTTTTCACATGAAGAACTAATATTTTGGAGCTTATCATAAACTTATGTATACATTACTAATTTGAGTTGCTACATCACTATTTTCAAACCTACGCACATATTCACGACTTGCACGATTCAACGCCTCCCGATGTGTAATACAATACAATATAGCATTTTTCATCCCTTCCACATCATCAGGATCTACATACAGACAAGCCTCTCCACCAGCTTCTTCCAAACAACTGCCCGAAGCTGCAACAACTGGCAATCCACTTTGAATAGCCTCAATAATAGGTATACCAAAACCTTCATAACGAGAAGGATATACAAAGCATTGAGCCTGCTGATAGATAGCATAAAGATCATGATTAGGCACCCCCGAAAGGAAATGGACACGAGTGGCATACGATTTACCTTGTATACGTTTCATGATGTCACGATAATACTGAGTTTTTCGTCCAACAATGACGATATGAAAATCTTTAGGAAGTTTCTCTAAGGATTGAATAGCTAGATATACATTTTTACGTTCCTCTATTGTACCCACATTCAAGATATAGGTATCAGGAAGGTTATA
>Ga0326514_10000797_pt1 | contig 20892 bp, 26 predicted proteins | sample 3_2548_0518_D_FD_203653 | JGI IMG/M metagenome (GOLD analysis project Ga0326514, IMG submission 203653) | Bovine rumen microbial communities from UC Davis, California, United States - 3_2548_0518 | ecosystem: Host-associated > Mammals > Digestive system > Stomach > Rumen | place: USA... | reverse complement strand
GCGATATACGAACCTCCGAAAGATGCAATATTTGATTTTGTAAACGCTGTTTTAGATAGAAAAGTAAATAAGGCTTATAATTTATATAATCAATGTTTGGCTGTCGGAGAAGCAACACTTGTTATGCTTTCAGTTCTATATGTCAACGCAAAAGCTGTTCTACAAATACAATCTTATGCAGGAAAAGATATATCAAAAGGAACGGGCTTGACAGGATGGCAGATAAAGAACGCTATGCTGCATACAAAAAATTATTCCAATGGAGAGTTGGTTTATCTGATGCGACAGATACAAAAATGCGAAAGCGGGATAAAGACAGGCAAGATAGATGAGCAGTTTGTAATGGACTATATTTTGACTGATGTGATGTGAGGGGGACACTTATGAACAAACCGAAGGAATACGAGTATTGTAAACGGTGTGGTAAAAAATTAAAAAGTGAGGAATCACGGCGTATAGGATATGGACCAACTTGTTTGAAAAAGCGAAACTCAAAATGGCGTGGTAACTTGTTTTTATAATGAATTTGTTATATAATATAAGAGTAGTTTCAAAGCTACTCTTATTTCATTTATACAGGAGGAAAGCAATAAATGGGAAGATGGGTTACAAGCAAAGGTCGTAGAATATATATTCCGGATGAAGGGGAAAAGAATCCTTTTGCTAAAAATAAAACCGGCATAACTCGTAAAGATGTGAAAGAACTCACTTCTAGAAGGGATAAAGTAAAAGACGCAAACCTTAAGACTACGCCTATCACGAATGAAGAGATTGCTCAAAATAAAAAGGACTGGGATAAACTCAAGAATCAAACCAATAAAGACTCCAAAACATATGGTTATTCTCGGGAAGAAGCTGAACAGCAGATGGCAACCAGATATAATCAAGGTGAGCACGATACGGTTATGATGGAAAAAGATGGAAAGTATCAGGTTGCTAAAAATCGTAAAGAGGCTGACTATGCTGAAAAGAATGGTTGGAAAACAACAGAAATGAAAAGCGAAGATTATCAGCGTATTAAACAAAAGGCTTCTATCAATAAAGACTTCGACCTTAAAGAAAAACAGATAGCCGCAAATAAAGCGCAGGCGCAGACAGAAAGTGGTAAGAAAGAAACAACTGAACAGGCAATGACCAGATTGCAACGAGAAGCCAAAGCAAGAGTAGAATCAATGTCGGCGGCACAGATATTGAAGTATGCTAAAGATAATGGTTTGCGTGGAACAAAGACAGATACATTAGCACAGCGCGACGATAGAGTTGCCACTCATATGTATATGCAGGAAATGAAGAAGTGGCGCAAGGGTCAGTTGGCTACCGACCGTGGAAAGAAAAAGTAAGATGGCAAAGAAGTTTGGACCACAAATAAAAAAACTGCAAAAGGCAATCAATGAAAAATACGACAAGAAAATATTGGTAAATACAACACAATATTATTCTGAAAAATCAAATCGCGCTATGTCAATGATTGTAATAAAGCAGGCGCAATGGTGTGAGGAAAAGGGAAAATATAAAAATATAGAACTCTTTTCCTCGCCATCAGATGTGCAAATAGTTTTGTGGTTAAGAGATTATTGGTATAAGCTCAATGGCTGGAAAATACCAGAAGATAATCCACAATGGATAGAAGCAAGAAAAAAGTACGAGGAAAAATATTATAATGGCACAAACAATACTGACTGAAATGACAAAAGGTAACTTCAGTTTTTTAATTTTAATCATTGGTATATTACAGTTGATTGTAATGATAAAAAACACAAGGAGGAAATAATGGGTAGATGGGTAACATCAAAAGGGCGTAAGATATACATACCAGATGAAGGCGAAGAGAATCCTTATAAGAAGTATGAAAATTTACCAAGACATCAAAAGACAGCCGGTGAGGAGTGGGAGCGCCAAGTTGCTAATGCACACCGCGATTATAAGATAGCCGAGAGAAGCGATAATAATCTAGCTGCCTGGAGAGAGCAGCTGGAGTATGGTAACGGTCCAAAAATGGCACGCGATAAGATAGCGTTGGAAGCTATAAAGCGAGAGCAGGAGAAGCGCAGTGCGGCAGCGCCATCAACTCAAATCAATAAGGATGAGGATAAGAAAGAAAAACAAATAGCGGTAAATGGTAAAGGAACAAAGTCTCCGAAAGATTTACAGTCAATGGAGAAAAGGCGCGATGAATTATGGGATAAGGAAGACCATAAAAAACTAACTCCAGCCGAGAAAAAAGAATTGGATAGTTTGCAGTCGGAAATCGACAAGCATTATGATACAAAAAAGAAACAAACCAAAACACAGAAACAAATTGAAAAGGATAACGATATCAAAGAAAAACAAATCGCGGCGAATAAAGAAAAGGCAGATAAGTTGAATGGTAAAAAGGCATTAAATCCTAAACAACAAAAAGCAGCAGAACTTGCTAAAAAACAATTATCATTTAATAAAGGATATGCAGAAATAACCGGTAATCATTGGAATATGGTTGGAATGTCAAATGAAAAAATGGTAGCCGCATTAAATGCAAATGATTCAAATTATACTTATGAATATAAAACAGAAGAAACTAAAGGAGCATTTGGAATGCCTAATGCTAAAGTAACTCATCATAGAATATATCGCAAGAAAAAATAAGAAGGGTAAGGGAAATAAAGGAAAGCAATATGGCAGTTGATAGAAAAACAAAAAATAAACATCCTGTAAAAATAAAACCATATAATCAACAGACAGATTTAACACCAAGACAAAAAGCATTTTGCAAGTATTATGTGGAATTAGGTAATGAAACACAAGCTGGTATAAAAGCAGGGTATAGTAAGAAGACAGCGGCGGCACAAGCAAGCAGACTGTTAAACAAAGTAAAAATCAAGGAAGAAATTACCAGATTACAGGTTCCAAAAGACGAACAACATATCGCAACCGCACAAGAAGTAATGCAGTTTTTTACCAAAATGATGAACGGCGAGATAAAAGACCAATTTGGACTCGATGCAACAAATAGTGATAAGATAAAAGCGGCACAAGAGATAGCAAAAAGAACCGTTGATATTGATAACAGAGCAAACGGAAAAGCAGATGCAAAGATAGAAATATCTTTAGATTGGAGCAGAGACGAATGAGTATAATAATTGGAAGTGCAAGAATAGCAGAAAATGGTACAATCAATGGAAACAAAGGCGACCAGACAGGTAGAGAGGTAGCAACAGAAGAATATTATAGGCATCGCTTTGATTGGTTTGTTTTACGACATAAAGACCCAAACAAAGCATTGATGATGTCTTTTGATATGGCAAGTGCTTGTATCAATGATAATTTTGGATATTCGCAAGGCGATAGATATAGCGGATTATATGAAGCAAAGCGTGTTGGTTATGATTGCTCAAAAGTACAGACAAGGTGCAATGTGGATTGTTCTTCACTTGTAAGAATTTGCGTACAATACGCAGGAGTCGAAGTTGGAGATTTTTACACTGGTAATGAATACAGCGTTTTGATGGAAACAGGTGAATTTGAAGATGTTACAAATCAGCTTGACCAAGATACCGGAGAAGGTCTTTACAGTGGTGATATTTTAGTTTCTCAAAGTAGAGGACATACCGCAATCGTTACAGAAGGAAAAGACCCAAGACCTGAAATAAAACCAGAGCCAACACCCGCGCCTCCAACTATTGAACCGTATCCCGTAGATGATGACGAAGTAGCGATATATAGGCTATATAATCCAAATAGCGGAGAGCATTTGTTAACCGCTATAATTGAAGAAGCTAATGCACTTCTCGGTTTTGGTTGGAAGTCAGAGGGCGTGGCATTTATAGCGCCAAAGGAAAGCGATACAGTTGCGTTTAGAATGTATGCTACAATGCACACTTTCGTCGCAGAAGTAAGTGAGCTTCACGCTCTTGTTGAGAGTGGGTGGCACTTCGAGGGAGTTGCTTTTCATTCAGGTGGAAATGTGCCTGTTTATCGTGTTTATAATCCAACTAACGGAGACCACTTATTTACAGTTGATGAGGCTGAAAAAAACAGACTCTTGGAAGTTGGATGCGTAGATGAAGGTGTAAGGTTTTACGCAATAAGAGCGAACTGATGCAAATAAAAATTCCGTTAAAAGAAAATATCATAGCAATGTATGATGATGTTTTGGAAGATATATTAAAGCATAATCATACAAGATACATCTTTGCAGGAGGACGAGGTTCAACCAAATCCTCCTTTGTTGGTGGTATAGTCATACCACTTTTAATAATGCAAAATCCAACGGTTCACGCGGTATGTTTTAGGAAAGTAGCGAACACAATTCAGACAAGTATATTTCCTCAGGTAGTTTGGGGAATATATCAATTAGGATTAGAAAGTCTTTTCACAATACCAAAAACATACAGTACGCCAATAATATATAAACCAACAGGTCAACGAATAATGTTTATGGGATTGGACGACCCATTTAAAACAAAATCAATCAAACTACCTTTTGGCTATATAGGCATTACTTGGTTTGAGGAATTAGACCAATACGCAGGCGAAAATGAATTGCGTACAGTTACGCAGTCCACAATGCGAGGTGGTGAAAAGTTTTGGGATTTCAGAACTTTCAATCCCCCTATTTCAAGAAATAATTGGGCGAATGAGTACACGGAAGATTGCGAAGATAACAGACAGGATACAACTTTAGTTGTACGAAATACCTATTTGGATGTTCCCCGAATGTGGTTAGGCGAACAGTTCATACAAGAAGCTGAGGAACTAAAAGACAAAAACGAAAGAGCCTACATTCACGAATATCTTGGACAAGCAATAGGAACAGGCGGTGATGTATTTCCAAATACTTGTGACTTGGATATGGAACAGCTTGTTGATTGTGGAGAAGATAAAAAGCCGATGTGGCAAACATTCGACCATATTTACAATGGTTTGGACTGGGGATTTGCAATAGACCCGACACGGTTTGTCAGATTACATTTTGACAGTAAGCGGTTGGATGTTTATATATTTGCAGAATACAATACTGTTAAAAACAGAATAAAAGATATTTTTCAGGCACTATACGAAGAACAAAAGCTGGTTAAAAAAGACGAACTTGTAATAGCCGACAGTGGCGGTGGAGGAGGCTTTGCGATAGCAGATTTTAAAGCATACGGAGCGTGGATAAGACAAGCAGAGAAAGGACCAGAAAGCGTAAACTATGGTATCAAGTGGCTACAAGGATTAAGGCATATTTACATAGACAAAAGGCGTTGTCCCTATACCTACAAAGAATTTGTAGATTATGAATACGAACAGGACAAAGATGGTAATTTTATTAGTGCATATCCTGATGAGAATAACCATTCGATAGATGCTGTTAGGTATGCACTTGAGAAGTACGCAAACAGAAAGGGTAATTGATATGTCTTGGTACACTGCAAAAAATGGTAAACATATCAACACGGACTGGTTCGATAAAGACAGACAAATAGAAGTTAATAAAAAAGAAGCCGACGAACGCAATATGCCAATTATTCCTCATTTTAATATGCACCCAGATATTTCATATGCTCTTAACTATTTCAAAGGGGTAGTTGACGAGAATAACGATTATAGAAAACAAATCGAATCCATGAAATCTGTGAAGGAAGAAGTTAGTATAGCAGATTTATATACAGACCAAGATGTAAACAAAGTTTCTGATATTCGTAGAATGCTGGAAAGTATTAAAAGTGGTGAAGTTGATACTTCTACTGTTAAAGTTATAGAAGTAGATGGTAAACGGATACTATTAGACGGGAATACAAGGTTGGCGGCATTGTCTTTATTAGGAGTTAAAAAAGTCAAAGTCAGTGTGTATAGGAAAGGTAATTGAGATATGGCTTGGAAAACAACAAAAGACGGCAGACATTTTAATACCGATTGGACAAATAAGGATAGACAGATACAGGCTAATAAAAAAGAAGCCGACGATAGAAATTCACAATTATCTGAAGACGAGGCAAAAGCAGTTCGTCAATATATTGGTTCCTACTACTCTAATATGAATGCCGATTTACGAGGTGGTTACACTTTAAATTCGAAAGCAGAGAATCGGAAAAAACTAATTGATTCTGCTATTCATAAGCAACGGTTGGATAAACCTATAACAGTATATAGGGGAGTTTCCGGAGATATATTTGGTGTGGGCAGGAACATCGAATTAAACGAAATAGAACCTTTTATTGGAAAAACAGTATGGGATAAAGCATTTATGTCTACTTCTTTTGAGAAAGAAGGAGCTTTCCACGATGATATTCTTTTAAATATAAAAGTACCGGCAGGAAAAGGAATTGGTATAGATATATCCAAGCATTTACCCTCTAAAATAGAAAATTCCGCAAAAGAGAGAGAAGCAGAATTTTTAATTGCTCGAGATTGTGGATTAAAGATATTAGCTGTTAAAAAAGTTGATAATAGATTTGAAGTAGATGCCGAACTTATACCGTGGTACGCAAACAGGAAAGGAAATTAAACTATGGGCAGATGGATAACAAAAAATGGACACCATATATGGGTGGATGAAGATACAACTATTATTAGTCAACATAGTGGTGATGAAATTACAACAAAGATGGCGTTAGAGAGTTGGGCAAAAAATAGTACAGGAATCAAAGCCGCAAGTCAGGGTGAAAAATATACAGGTGCTTTGTTCGGTAAAGTGGCTATGAATGATGAAGCTAAGGCACAACTCATAACACAGTTCGTAAAGGGACATAAAATGGATAAGCCTATATATCGTGGCATCAAAGAAGTATCAGAAAAGGATTATAAGAAATACACGACAGTAGGTAGCGAAGTAAGTGAAAAAGGATTAGCGAGTTGGTCATTAGACAAAGGAACAGCCGTAGGTAGAGGGGCAAATGGTATAACATTTGTAAAGGATGCCACTACAACTAACGCAAATGCACTTGGCAATCGTGTTGGAACTGATATTGAGTCGGAAGTAATTGTATTAGACCATAAGGCAAAGGTAACGAAGGTGGAAAAGACAAAGCATACCACTTTTGTGTATTTGAAATAAGGAGGTTACTATGTACGAATGTTTTCATTGTGGTAAAAAGGCAGTTATTTGGATGAGTGATTTTGATTTCAGTGACTTCGGTTACGAAGGAGAAGGAGTCGTTCACGTTTGTCACTGTACGAATTGCAACGCAGACATTGAGTATAAGGTAAGCAACGAATGAAATATATCATAATGTGTGGTAGACCAACATTTTATGAGTTGGGTGGAGAACAAATAATAGCAAGAACAATTAGACTATTGCAGGAAAATGGAGTCGATGATATAGCAATCACTACCACAGACGAACGATATAAACAGTTTGGAAAAGTGATAACATACAACAGCTACAAAGAGCCGTATTACTGGGTAAATGCTTTTTACAACACAAAAGAACCAACTTGTTATATTTTCGGAGATGTGTTTTTCAGTAGTAGAGCAATTAAAACAATCGTGGAAGCAGAAACAGATGATATTGAGTTTTTCGCAAGTTCACCATCATTTCATCCGAGTTATCCAAAGAAGTTTGCAGAACCATTTGCATTTAAAGTTGTAAATACAGAGCATTTCAGAAAAGCAATAAACGAAACAAAACGACTTTGGAGAGATAAGAAATTCAGTAGACATCCGATAGCGTGGGAGTTGTGGCAGGTAATAAAAGGAACAGAACTAAACAGGATTGATTATACAAACTATGTTGCAATAAATGATTTTACTTGTGATATAGACACAAGACAGGATGCCGGTAATTTAAGGGCATTGATACAATACGGGATTTTGAAAGAGGACAGATGAATTATTTAATTCACGCTTGTGTTTCAAGACTTTGGTATGTGGATAGATACCTTGTACCGAGTATGATAGCGCAGGGAATTGATAAGAATGATATATTTGTTTATTTAGACTCGTCTAAAAAAGGCAATCTGTTTTCTTTTATGGACTCGTTGAAAATGTTGAATGAAACAGGTGGCACTTGGCATTTACAAGATGATGTTTTAATCGCAAGGGTATTTGCAGAAGATACAAAAAGATATTTCAACAGTAAAAGCATTGTTTGTGGTTTTTGTTCAAAGTATGATAAAAATATAGGCAAAGGAACAGTACGACCGGATAAGATGTGGTATAGTTTTCCTTGCATTTATATTCCGAACAAGTATGCAAAAGAATTTTATCAATGGTGGGAAAATAAACCAAATATTCCCGCGTGGGTAAATAGCTACACAAGACAGAAAAAAGGGGACGATACACTTTTCAGATATTATGCAGAAGAAATAAATACAGACATAACAGCAATAAATCATTATCCAAATTTGGTAGAGCATATTGATTATTTGATAGGCGGAAGTTTGGTAAATCCAACAAGAAACGATAAATGGATAAGAGCAATATATTTTCAAGATAATGATTTGGTGGAGAAGTTAAAACAATCTCTTGATGATGCTGTTTTTAGATAATATGCAATCGAGAAATAAAGTTTTTGTTCAACCAGAAATATGTTATAATATAAAAGATAATTTTGGTTTATTTCAAGGAGTTGTATAAATGTCTTTTTGGAGTACAATAGCGCATAAATTAAAGGAGTTGTTGAAGCGTATGATTGGAGTCAGAACAATTGAACAAAAGTTGCACATCGCACCTATCATTTCATCACAAATGGAAAATGCTATACAGCTTTGGTCTGATATGTATAAGGGACAGGCGCCGTGGTTACACGAACCGAGTTGGAATGACCCGACAAGAGTTGTATCGTTAGGACTTCCAGCTTTGATAGCGAGTGAAAAAGCAAGAACGGCTTTGCTGGAATTTGAAAGTGAAATAACAACTCCAACAAAAGAAGTCGAAAAGAAAAATCCTAACTACACAGAACCACAGAAAGACGAATGGGGAAATTTAATTCCCTCAATGACTCCTCCAACAATTATCGAAGACGAGCCGATAAGTAATACAGCGAGAGCGGAATTTTTGAATGAGCAATACACCAAATTAAAAAGAAAGTTGCGAAAAGAAATTGAATACGGAATAGCAAAAGGTGGACTTGTCATAAAACCGTATGTTGTAATTGATAAAACAACTGACAAACAACTCGACAAAGCAGTCGATGATAAGGCACCAAAAGGGAGTCTACCAAAACAGAAGAAAAATAATAAAAAGCAAACCGCCAAAATAGAATTTGATTTCATACAGGCAGATGCTTTTTATCCTTTGGCATTCAATGCAAGTGGCGATATAACGGAAGCGGCTTTCCTACAAACAAAGGTTGAGAAGGATGTCATTTATCGTCGATTGGAATATCACAAGTGGCAGGGAAACATTATCACCGTTGCAAATATGGCTTTCAGGTCATTTAATAACCAAAATCAAGGCGATATGACAGGACTTGACCTTGGGCAGGAAATACCATTGACAGAAGTTCCCGAATGGAAAGATTTACCTGCAAACACAAAAATCGGACCAGTTCAGAAACCGTTGTTTGCTTACTTCAAAATGCCTGAAGCAAATACAGTTGATACAACAAGTCCGCTGGGTGTTAGTGGATACAGCAGGGTGGTGAATTTGATAAAGGACGCTGATATGCAGTATTCGCGACTATTGTGGGAATACGAAGCAGGTGAGATGGCTATTGATATTGACCGAGATGCAATGAACTTTATGGAAGATACAAGTGGGAACGGACATACAATACCGAATCATTTACAGGCAAGACTTTTTAGAAAGATAGACTTGGGTGAAAGTGATACCTACCAACCGTACGCACCAGTTTTACGAGACACATCTTTTATACAAGGCTTGAACAGCATATTGATGAGAATTGAAGATGCAACGGGATTGAGTAGAGGTACACTATCAGACGCAGCCGCAGAGGCAAGAACAGCAACAGAATTAAAAATATTAAAGCAGCGGTCATATCAAACCAATGACGATATACAGAAAGCTATTGAATATGCTCTCCGAGATGTAATTTACATTATGGATGTATATTGTGACTTGTATGATTTAACACCTGACGGAGAATACGATGTCAACTTCGAATGGGATGATAGCATTCTCGTTGATGTTGATATGGAACTTGGAAAGCGTCTTACATTGTTACAAAATGGACTTACAAGCAAACTTGAATTGAGGCAGTGGTACTTCGGGGAAACTGAAAGACAAGCACAAGAGGCGCTTGCAAAGATTGGTGAAGAAGCAACAGACGATATGGAGATGGATTTGGCATTTCAGTCAAATCAAGCTAATATGGGCTTGAAACCAAAAGGACAGGAAAAAGCAAAACCGAAAGACGAAACAAAGGCTTTTGAGAAAAAGGAAAATAGTTGATGCTATCAGAGGATGCGCTTGAAAATTTAATACTGCCGATAGTTGCAAGACAAGAAGCAATCAACAATTTTGTAATTCAAACAATCGCAAAGAGGGTGAAAGAAATAGGACATCTTTTACCCTCTGATGTCTACAAGTTGGAAAGATTGTATAAAAGCGGCGCTGATGTAAAACTGATAACTAAAGAGATTGCGAGACTCACAAATCTAAATGAAAAGGAAATAAAGAAACTAATAAAAGAAGTCGCAAAGGACGCTTACAAGGATGCGAAACCTTTTTATGATTACAGGCACAAATCTTTTTTACCGTTTGAACAAAACGAACCGCTGCAAGAGATTGTAAAAGCGGTTCAAAAACAAACCGTCGAAGCCTATATGAATTTAAGTAAAGCGCAGGCGTTTATGTTGCGTGATTTGAAAAATCCAAAAAAGTTGATACCAACACCGTTAGCGAAAGCCTATTATACAGTTATTGACGAGGCTGTTCAGGCTTCGCAGTTGGGAATCGTAGATTATTATACATCTATGCGAAGAACACTACGACAATTAAATGATAGCGGTATTAGAAATGTTGTTTACAATACAGAAAGCGGTAAGATTTATTCTCAAAGGTTGGATACAGCAGTTAGGCGAAATATTTTAGACGGCATACGAGCAATCAATCAGGGTGTGCAAGACGAAGTTGGAAAACAATTTGGAGCGGATGGAAAGGAAATAACAGTACACGAAAACAGTGCCCCAGACCACGAACCAATACAAGGACATCAATTTACTAATGAGGAATATGATAAATTACAAAACCAAGAAGCATTTCAAGATTACGAAGGAGAACGCTTTCAACCCATAGCAAGGGCGATAGGCGTTCTAAACTGCCGTCATTTCACTTATTCTATTATCCTTGGAGTAACGAAGCCCAACTTCACAAAGGAGCAGCTACAAGCGATGGTAGAGCGGAATAAAAAGGGCTATACAACGAAAGACGGAAAACATTTCACAATGTATGAATGCACACAACAACAAAGAAAACTTGAGACAAAAATAAGATGGGCAAAAGACGGTCAGATAATGGCACGCATTGCAGGGGATATGAAATTAGCGGAACAGTACCAAGCAGATATAAATAAATACACAAAAGAATATAAGGTATTTTCAAATGCTTGTGGATTAGCTCCAAAGCTTAAAAAGTTAACGGTTTCGGGATATAGAAAAATGAAATAAAATAATCACAATCATTGATTTTTGTGGTATTTCGTTGTATAATAAAAACGGTAGAAGAATTTGCATTGTCTCCTTTCTCCCAAAGGCACAAAGCCCCAACATTCTACCAACTGCCGCAAATCCCTGCGGGATACGACGAAGGTGTTTCGCAGGGATGGTTTTAAGATACAAGAGGGGATGATATGGAAGGAATTATATCAGCTTTAATTGCGGGCGGGTTGGCTTTAATCGGTGTTATTGTTACAAACATTTCAAGCAATAAACAGATTGAAAATCAACTTGCAACGGCGCAGGCGGTTACAGATACAAAAATCACAAATCTCACAGAAGAAGTGAAAAGACACAATGAGTTTTGGATGAAAGTTCCTGTTTTAGAGAGTCGCGTGGATAAGTTGGAAGAAGATATAAAGGAGATACAGCATGAAATCAATATTAAATAACACAATGTATGATATTCTTAAATGGCTTGCAATACTTGTATTGCCGGCACTTGCAACCCTCATAGAGGTTGTTTTTACAATTTGGAATATTCCATACGGACATCAAATTTCAGCAACGATTGTTGCGTTTGACGCATTTCTTGGAGCAGTCTTGGGTGTGTCAAATATACAGTACAAGAACAACAACAAGGATAATGATGTGCAATAAAGCACTTTATTATATAGCCCAGCGTAAAGGCATATAAAGAACGCACATTCTAATCGGAGGGTTGAGACTCCGGATTTACAAATCAAGCAGAATTAAAAGAATGGAGGAACTGCAATGGATTTGGAGAAACTGAAGGAATTTTTCGATGCGATGGAGGATGGCAAACTCTCTTTTCAGCAGTTTACCGATGCTTGTCGAGACGGTGGGCTAAAGTTGGTTGATTTAAGTGAAGGTGGCTATGTTTCCCGTCAGAAGTACGAAGATGAAATCGCCGCAAAAACCAAAGAAGTGGAAACCTTGAATGAAACACTTTCTACAAGGGATACCGATTTGGCAGATTTACAAGGCAAACTTGAAGCCGCAGGAACAAACGCTGATGAATTGGCAAAAGTTTCGGGAGAATTTAATTCACTCAAAACCAAATACGACAACGAAGTGAAGTCGTATAAAGAACAGCTGAAAAACCAGGCGTATGAGTTCGCGGTAAAAGAGTACGCTAGCGGCAAGCAGTTTTCAAGCAAAGCGGCAAAGAGAGATTTTATCAACGCAATGCTTGCAAAAAACTTGAAAGTAGAAGATGGGAAGATTATAGGAGCGGATGATTTTACGGCTATTTATACAAGCAACAATGAAGACGCTTTTATTACAGAAGTCAACGAAAATGAGTTCAATGAACCCGAACCGGAACCCGAAAAGCCACAGTTTCTTTCTTCAACTCCGGGCAGCGATGATGTAACACCAGACCCGACGGGTGGATTTATGTCAGCATTTCATTTTACACCAATTCACCCAATGCCAACAAATAATTAAAAAGTAAAGGAGAGAAAACAATGAATTACGCAACAGAGTATAGCCGAGCGCTGTCACAGATGTTTCCGTATCAGCTGAACTTCGGCGCCTTGTATGCAACACCAAACAATAATCGTTATCGTTGGGTAAACGCGAAGACGATTGAAATTCCCAGCATTTCAACAACTGGTCGTGTAAATGCAAACAGAGATACGGTAGCATTTGCACAGAGGAATTACGACAACGCTTGGGAAACAAAGACCCTTTCAAACGAAAGAAAGTGGTCAACACTTGTTCACCCGATGGACATTGACCAGACCAATATGGTCACGACAATCGCCAACATCACGCAGGTTTTCAACGAGGAACAGAAGTTCCCTGAAATGGATGCGTATTGCATAAGCAAGATATTCTACGATTGGACGCATACAAAAGGACCGGAACAGCAGGCAAACCACACTCCCGACACAACGGCGCTGACAGTCAATAATATCCTTTCCGTATTCGACCAGCTGATGCTGAATATGGATAACGCAAGAGTCCCTGCAAATGGTAGAATACTTTATGTCACACACGAAATAAATGTTATTCTTAAAGAGGCGCAGGGAATTAGCAGGTCAATGGATATAACCAAAGGACCGAACGCAATTGACAGGCGTGTGAACAGACTTGACCAGGTACAGATTATCGGTGTTCCTGCAACACTTATGAAAACCCTGTATGACTTCACGACAGGCTACAAGATAGTCGATGGTGCAAGTCAGATAAATATGTTCCTCGTTCACCCGGTAGCCGTTATCACTCCTGTAAGCTACACATTCAGTAGACTCGATGCTCCGTCAGCACTGTCCGAAGGCAAATATACATACTACGAAGAGTCCTTTGAAGATGTTTTTATCCTCAATAAGAAAAGCGACGCAATTCAGTTCAACATTACCGAAGGCGGTAGTGGAACAGGAACTTGATGAGGGCTTTGGAGGAGTAGAGATGGGAACAATTCGAGTTCGTAAAGCCAATACTATATTGACAGTTCCGGACGAAGAAAAAGCCTCCTTTCTTGCTAAAGGGTACGATGTGCTTGGAGCGAATGGCGATGTTGTAGAGGAATCCACACCAACCGACACCGCTACGCTTCAAGCGAAGTACCTCGAATTGAAGGCTGAAAACGAGGAACTGAAAAAGGAATTGGCAAATATGAAAAAGGTGAAGCCTGTGACAAGTGATGATAAAGAGGAAGCTCCCAAAGTCACAAAATCACGGGCAAAGAAACAGTAAGTTGGAGGGCGTGTCGTGTATTTAACTTTTGAAGAATATACACAATTCGGAGGAAATTTGGATGAAACTACATTCAATAACTTTGAGTTCAAGGCACGCTCGACGATTGATTGGTTTACTTTTAACCGTTTGCAGAAAGAATTGGAATATCCCGAAGCTGTCAAACGGTGTATGTATGAGCTTATCAGGTTAGCAGAAATTCAGGAACAGGCTGGAGCTGTTAGTGCAGCAGCTGCTGGAGACACAATGAAGGCGGGCATCGCAAGTCAGTCTAATGACGGTGTGTCTGTTTCCTATAATGTGTTATCAGCACAAGCCGCTTTGGAAAATTCCCAAAAGCAAGTGCACGAAACTATCCAGCAATATTTGCAAGGTGTAAAGGACAGCTTGGGTCATAAGCTATTATATCGAGGTGTATATCCCGATGAATGATTATCCGCTTTGGTGGAATGCAACCTTAACCATTTTTCATAAATGGGAAGATAAGCTGACAAGAGTTGTAACCTGGTATCCTCATACAGTAGACCAGTGCTTTTGGAAATATGCAGGAAATAAGGTAGTTGTCGGAGATGTTACAATAAACTCCGAACAAGTGGTTTGCAGAATACCTGAAGATGCTTTGTATTTAGAACCGTACCAATGGGCAGAACTGTCTCCCGAAGATAAAGAAAATTATTTCACAATCGCACCGGGAGACATTATTGTAAAAGGCAAAGTTGAAGAAACAATTGATGAATATACAAGTGGCAAGCGTTCAACGGATTTTCTCAAAAAGTACAAAGCATTGCAGGGTTGTATGCAGGTCGGCAGAGTTGCGATAGATACAGGTGAAGGTTTATGTTGTGAGCATTATTACATAACAGGTGAATGAATGTCATCAGTACAAGTAAAGGTTGAGATAAATGATGCGACGATAAAAAGGAAGTTAGATTCGCTTATAGATAGTCGTACAATGCTTCAAATTCACAACCTGCTTGCAAAGATGTGTGACCCGTATGTGCCATTTTTAGAAGGTCCATTGTCACAGACTGTAGAGGTTACACCAAAGTCTGTAAAGTATGTGCAACCTTACGCAAGACGACAGTATTATGGCACCGACTTCAATCATACAACCGATTATCACCCACAAGCGACAGCGCTTTGGGATAAAGCAATGATGCGAGACCATAGAGAAGAGTTTGTTGAACAAGTAAGACAGATTTTAAGGCAAAGGGCAAGAGAGATTTATGGATAAGAATCAGGCAATAATTGAATTTCTAATGACTTGTCCATACATAGCTGATAATCCTGTTTATTTCAATTTTACAGAGGCACAAGACAATAGCAAGAGTATTATTACAGTAGCGTCAGACAAGGCGGTAAACAGAGCTTATATAGATGGTTCCGTACGAAAAAGGTTCTCATTTACAATAATCGATTTTAAGTCAATAATAGACCAGGCACTACCCAGCATTCCCGGTTATGTGAGTGAGAATGTAGCAGATGTTTTCGATGTCCAAACTATCATTGATTGGATAGACGAGCAGAACGAAAACAAGAATTATCCTAACTTTGGAGATACTTGTCTTATCGAAGATATGAGAACAACATCAGAAACTCCTAACTTGAATGGCGTAGATTCACAACAAAAGCCAAATTTGGCAAAATACAGTATAACCATTATAATTGAGTATATAGACATCAGCAAACGCATTTGGTCGTAAGGAGGAAAAATTATGTCGATTACACAATTTAATCTTCCCGCTGGACAGAGAGCGGAAAGAAAAACACTAATCACCGTGGCAGAATGGACAGAGGGAACAAGTACTGTCCGAGAAATACTTGGAACAAGAACAGAGGACAGTTCAATTGATTACAATGCGGATGTGCAGACATCAACTGATATAAGAGGCATTACTTATACAGATGTCAACAAAGTACAGCCGCAGCAGGATTTCGACCCGTTCCTTGTTTTGGGCGGCTCAAAGTTGGGTGCATACCTTAACGACATTAGAAAGCGCAATGCACTTTCAGAACTGTCCAATTTCACAATGTATGTTATCACAGCTTTTGCAGGTACAGCTGGAGCATACGAGGCAGAGAAGCACGAGGGATGCACAATTACTTACACTTCAATTGGTGGGGATGCAAGTGTAAACTTCCCGATTACTGTTTACTACAGCAATAGCGCGGGTGGTAAAGGACAGCCCCAGACAGGAACAGTTGATAAGCTGTCCGATGATTTTGTTTTTACACCTGATGTGAGTCTTTAATTGAAAGGAGAAAGAGACAATGGGGCTTGTGAATGATGAGAAGGTAATTGATATTTCAATTCCCGAAGTTGAGAAAACTCGTTTTCGTGTAAACGGCGACAATGATAAAATCCTTGAATTAAACACATCTGACCCGAATGTGCTTACAAGGCTGAATAAGGGCTATAAAGAGCTGGTTAAGCTTACTGACAAGGTAGCATCCTTGAAGTATGATGAGAATGAGGACAACGCAAGCGACAAACTTGCAGACGCGCTTGAGGATTTGGATAATCAGATGAAAGCGCAGCTTGACTACATTTTCGATGCGGAAGTTGGGAAAGTGCTTGCAGGAAATTCCTCAATGTATTCAATCCGTGACGGGAAATTTCGTTTCGAGACTGTCATTGAAACGCTTGGAAACCTTTATGAAAATAGCTTTAATAAAGAGTTCGAGGCAATGCGAAAGAGAGTGGCCAAGCGCACATCGAAATATATCGGGAAGAAATAAATGTATGGATTACCGACATCATTAAACATAAACGGACGGGAAATGACCATACGGAACAAAGGAGACTTTCGTATGGTCATTGACTGTTTTAACGCTTTGGACGATGAGGAATTATCCAAAGAGGAAAGAATTTTTAGCAGCCTTATCATTTTCTTTGAAGATATAAACAGTCTGGAGGATGTTTTACAATTAACAGACCTTGAAGATGTTTATAAAGAAATGATAAGGTTTTTTAATTGCGGCGATACAAAAGAACAAGGTCTTGATACCAATTTTAAGGTTATGGACTGGGAGTATGATTCAAGCATAATATGCGCCGCTATCAATAAAGTTGCTGGAAAAGAAATAAGAGCCATCGAATATATGCACTGGTGGACTTTTATGGGGTATTATCTGGAAGTCGGAGAAAGCTTATTTTCAACGGTTGTACGAATAAGATACAAAACAGCAAAGCACGAAAAACTTGAAGATTATGAAAAGAAATTCCGCAATAATAATCCTCACTATTTCAATTTTGATATGAGGACAACGGAGCAGCGAGTGGCGGATGAAGAAATTCGTTCACTTTGGAACGCAGTATAATCACACCTTGAAAGGTGGTGAAGGAATAAATGGCTGAAACAGATATTGAACTGAAAGTTGGACTCGATAATAAGGACGCTGTTCAACGGTCTAAAGAACTTCAAAACGAGATACAAAGAACTTTTAATAAAATAGACACTTCTAAAATGAACGCTTCCACAAAAGCGTCTATCAACAGACTCAATAAGCTTTCTGAAAAGGCATCGGAAATACAAAAGAAGATGGAAGCACTTTCCGGCGATGCCATAAATACGGAAGAATATCACAAATTACAGGAAGAGCTTGAAAAAGCTAATACCAACTTCGACCACGCATTAGACAGACAAGAAGCGTTGGAACAATCTGGACACGCTACCACCGAGCAAATCACGGCTGCCAGAGCGGAGACAGACCGTTGGGCAGAGACTATAGGTTCCCTTCAGGAAAGAATGTCAGCGTTGGAAAGTTCCTCTGGAGGGCTTAAAGAAAATGTCCCTACCGCGGAATATAAAGAACTTCAGGACGAGTTGGAGAAATTAAACACTTCGTTCGATGCGGCACTTGATAAACAGCAGGCATTGGAAGAATCCGAGTGGGGACATCCTGACCAGATAAAAGCCGCAAGAGAAGAGACGGACAAATGGGCTGATTCGATAGAAGAAGTACGCCAAAAAATGGCGGCTATGGAGGAAGCTGGAACTGCCTATGAAGCGCCGAAAGGAGCCTCCGAAGAATACAGTAAGTTGGAGAGTCAGTTGGACGATGTAAACAACCAGATGGATGTCCAACTTACAAGGCAGCAACAGATGGAGGATGGTTTCCGAAGACTGCGTATAAATTCTAACAATGCCTTTGGAAGAATTTTTAATCAGTTTTCAGACGGCGCATACCAATTTCATCAAATGGCGCAAGGCATACAGAATATTGGACCGGCTATTCAGGGAGCTATGTCTGGCGCAACGACAGGATTTACGGCATTTAATTCAATAGCCGGTGCGGCTCTACCTATAATAGGTGGTATTACAACAGGTGTTGGTTTGCTGGTTACTGTTGTTTCAAAGTTAGTTGAAGCCATACATAAGGCAGTACAAGCGATGGTAGAAGCCATTGGAAAGTTGGAAAAGAAGCTTGTAAATTCTGTCCCGATTTTGAAACAAATCGTTGGAATGATTACAAACCCAAAAGAGACGATTCAACGATTGAAACAACTTGCTACGCAGATAGGTGGACTCCTCAAAAGAATTTTATCTTCTGTTACCGGCGTTCTCAAAAGTGGAATTTCAAAGGCAGTCGGAAGTATAAAATCCTCAATCAAGGAGGGAATTGGTGCCTTGGAACAATGGCAGATTGCTATGGGCAATACATCCAATTCCATTTCGGCATTGAGAGGTTCATTAGATTTACTCAAAATGAATATAGGAGCGGCTTTTGCACCGATACTTGATGCGGTAGCTCCTGTACTGTTACAACTCATTTCAATTCTCAATCAGGCGACCATAGCAATTGGAAGTTTCTTTGCGGCGCTGGGTGGAAAGACAAAAATACTTGTTGCAAAGTCGGCGACAGCTTCTTTGACAAACGCTTCAACAGCCGCCAGTGATGTGGCTAATGCCGCGGAAGACTCCACAGACTCTTTGGGTAATTCATATCAAGCACTTGAAAAAGTTGGAGAAGGCGCAGAAAAAGCCGGTGGACAGTTACAGGACTTCTTGGGTAGTTACGATGAATTGAATGTAATTGGCAAAGAAAGCGGTGGAGGTGGAGGCGCCGGTGGAGGCGCAGATTTAAGTGCCAACTTTGAAGAAATTGAGATAGGGCAAGATATACTTGACCTTGTTGGAATGATAAGAGACGCTTGGGAGAATGGCGGAGACTTTACTGAACTTGGTCGATTGATTGGACAAAAATTATTAGGCGTTTTACAGACAGCAGATGATTGGATAAATCAAAAAGGAAAATTTTACGCAGAAAAAATTGGAAGGTCACTTGCAACTTTACTCAATGGAATTTTTAGCACTCCAGGACTCGGAACTCAATTAGGAACAACCGTATCAGATGCAATTGATATGGTTCTTAAAGGAATTAAATCATTTCTCAAAAATTTCAATGAAGTTGGAGCCGCAAGATTTCTTGTTGATGCTATATGTGGAATACTTGACAACAAAGAAATGTGGGACGACCTCGGAGACACTATTATTTTAGGCATAAATAAAGCAATTTCTTTTGTAAATGAATTTTTAGACCCTAAAAATGAAGTATTTACAAAACTCGGAAATAACATTCACGACATTATAAGAAAGGCAGTAGTTGGTGAAAACGGAGAGGGGTCAATAGACTTCACAGGATTAGGTACTGTGATTGCAAGAGGTATTCAGGCACAGTTAGATTTGATATACTCTACTCTTGAAGATAGAGGAATGTTTTACAATCTGGGAACAGATTTGGGTGGCTCGCTCAATGCTATGCAAAATGAAATGACCAAAAATGGCACTTGGGCGAAGTTGGGAGAAACTCTTTCAAATGGTTTTATGGATGCGTTTCTTGTAGTTGGTGGATTTTTAGATACTTGGCACTCGGAGGCTTTGTCAAACGGTCTTGCCACCACAATTGACACGGCAGTAAAAGATGTGAATATGGAATATGTCACATCTACAATGTATAGGCTTTCCGAAACCTTATTAAAGACATTATCAGACACAATAAAAGCAGTACCTACCGAAACTCTCTCAACAGCTTTAGCGGATACTATTAGAGGGATGGATTTATCTGGACAAGCTGTTGCCTTCAATGAATTTTCTCATACGCTAGTGCACAAATTATTAGACACAACCGCAACTGCTATAAAAGATTTAAGAAATAGCGGCGAATTTGCAAAAATGGGAATGGAATTTGCAGACTCATTGACGGCAGTAGATTGGTCGGATGTGCTTGGTAAGTTTTTTGAAAATTTGCACCAAGTGATGCAATCTGGTGTAGAACTAATAGGTGGCTTTATTGCTCAATCGTTTATCAATATGATACACAGAACTGTCAATCAAATGATTGACGGTTTGTTATTCCTTCTCCCCGAAGAAGTTAGAGATGGTATTAAAGAGCATTTTAACGGTGTGTTTGAAGATGTTTCCAACTCATTGAAACCTAAAGCTGAAGATGCGGCAGATGTTATTGCAAGTGGTATGTCTGACGGACTTACAAATGGGTTGGAAGAAAGATTACACGCTTGGCCGAATACACCTATTGAACAAAGATTAGTAGAGGCTCAACAGATTGTAGGTGACGCACAAGAACGGGGTGGAGAAATTGGTAATAGTTATGTTGGTGGAATGATACACGCCACAACAGAGTCGC
>Ga0326514_10000796_pt1 | contig 20908 bp, 26 predicted proteins | sample 3_2548_0518_D_FD_203653 | JGI IMG/M metagenome (GOLD analysis project Ga0326514, IMG submission 203653) | Bovine rumen microbial communities from UC Davis, California, United States - 3_2548_0518 | ecosystem: Host-associated > Mammals > Digestive system > Stomach > Rumen | place: USA... | reverse complement strand
GTAGATCTACTACTTGGTCAAGTATTATGCATCTTACTGGCTGGACTGCTGGTAGTTATGCTTCTCATCAAATAAGTTTTAATAGTGATAATACTTCTCAAACTGCTGAAAATTATGATGGTAATTTGTATCATAGAAGTGGTGTAAGCGCTTGGGGACCTTGGCGTACAATTCTTGATAGCCACAATATGATGGAAGAAATTGAAATTGGCGGAATGAATATTCTTCCAGAAACTCAATATCTTGATAACTGGAGTGGAAGTAAGGCTTGGCAAGCTGATGCACCATTCCCTTGGTGTGCGGTTCGATATGGAGCTTCTCCAGCTTCAGACTCATCAACTTCTTATATGGACTTATCAAGAAATAGTATTTTTACTCCAGAACCAAATACATATTATACTTTATCATTCTGGGCAAAAGCTTCAACAAATGGAGTTAAAATACATAGTTATTTTTATAGTAGTATTACTAAAGAAGGATATAATTCTGATGGTCATATAACCTCAGCCGCTGATGGGCAAATTATATCCACATTAAGTACCTCTTGGAAACGTTATTGGATTACTTGGAAAACAAATAGTTCAATTAGTAATAAAGCAAATATTATTATTGCTAGAGTTATGAGAGATGAACATCCAGGAGTAACAGTATATTATGCATTGCCGAAAATGGAAAAAGGTAAAATGCATAGTGATTGGAGTCCAAATCCTGGTGATGCAATTCATATTTTTGGACGTTCAATGATGTCTGGATCTGCCGCCGGTTATGCTTATAGTGGTGGTGGTTATCATGCAGACGATAATAGTATTGTTTTACATGGTAATAGCACTAACGGTCTAAGTGGTATTTTATTTATGTCAGATCTTGGTATTGGTAGTAATATTAATAGTGGATCTGATAGAGCATTTATTCAATATAATCCGCGAGGAGTAACAGCTACAGCAGAAGGCACAGCACCTACACTTGCAACATCTGGCGAATTAGGTCGATTTGTAATAGGTGTTGGTAATGATGCGACAGACCAACTTTGGTTACAAACTCCAGATAGTTTGGGCATTAAACACCAAATTGGGGCAAGTAGTTATACAATAGCTGATACAAATAATACTAGTTGGGCAGCATGGACGGCCGGCACGACAGAAGGGCCAAAAGCCAATATTAGTTTTGCAGGTGTAACTAAAACAAGTGCAGCAATTCCAAGTGCAGCGGCAGGAGCTTCAGGTATTGTTACTACTGGAGCACAAACAATGGCTGGCTTAAAAACTTTTTAGGGCGGTATTACAGCGGGTACTTCTTCTGCTAATGGTATTGGTATTGCTCAGACTAATGGTACTGGATTAGGTTTATCATTATACGGTGGACATAAAACAGCAACACCTGAATATGGTATTGCTTTTGCACAGACTAGTAATCTTGGTAAATTTGGTGATGTTCAAGGAGATTGGGCAACATATTTTACTATGAATATAGCAAGCCAACGTGGTTGGATTTGGAAACAATATAATACAAATTCGGCAACCGGCATGGCAGGATCTTTAAGCTCTCGTGGTATTGCTACTTTTAAAGGTCTTGCGGCAGAATCTAATTATATAGCTTTCCCAACAGGAGGTTATTATAATAATGGTGGAAATCCTATTACTGGTCAATTAAATATTTTATTGCCAATGCTAGGTAATAATAAAAATACAATGATGAGCTTTAAAGTTCATGTGTATACTTATAATAATGGATCTGCTTATGATACTGATGCTATTTATACTATTCATGGATACGCATATGGATCAACTGGTTGGTATGCAAATGATTGTAAAAGTTATAGTGAAGGTTATGGACCAAATGCAAATTTAACAGTCAGATGGGGAAATAATGGACTTGTAAATGTAGTAACTATAGGAGAAACAGATACTAAATGGTATTATCCAAAAATTGTTATTACAGATATAATTATAGGTCATAATTCAGCAGATACTAATTGGGGTTATGAATGGTAGTTAAATATTTCTTCAACAAGTTCATTAACTACTACAGTAGCTACAGTTGCCAATCCATTAGGAAATCGAGATGGCAGATATAATAATATATTAAAATTATATAGAGAAGGAACCAAAGATCAAGATTTACCTGCTGGCATTGATTTTGAAACATATGATACAGATCAAACAAGCAGTAGATATACAGCTCATATCCATGTACATAATGATCATGATAACGCCGCATATGGTGCTAATATGGTAATTGCTTCTCATAGTAACATGATTATTGGGGCAGGAGAATCTCCAGATGGTTTATATAGTTCTGTTGTAAAAAATAATACTAGTGAAACTATGTGGATTACTTCAGATGGAGTTATTAATGTTGAAGCTAATGCAAATGCTGTAGCTAATCGTATTGGTTTCCAAGTGACAACTGGTGGTCATGTAATTCCAGTTAAAGGTGAAGCTGCAAATGATAATGCTCAAAATCTTGGTGCTTCTGGTAATCGTTGGGCTAAATTATATATTGGAGACAAAGATACATATGGATCTACAGTTTAGCCTATTTGGTGGAATCAAGGCGCTCCTGCGGCAACCGCATATGGATTAAGTGCAACAGTTAATTCTGGCACTACTAATACATTAGCTTTCTATAGTGGAACTAATGCAATTAGTGCGGCAATAGAAAGTAATAGATCTATACATTTCCCAAGTCATTATTATACTTATAAATATGGCGATTCAGCAAATACATATATTCATTTTTATCCGTCAAGTAATTAGGGAACTTCAGCAATAACTGCTCATTTAAGAACTTGGAATGGAAGTACCTATAAAGAATTATCTCTTACTGGTGGAGGATCAATGAAATGGGAAGGAAGTTCTTTTGATATTCCTTCTGGAAATATTTGGGCAGGTACAAATGGAGATACCGCAGCCGAGAGAGATGTAGGAGTTAGATCTGGGGCAGGAAGTATGTATATGTACTCAGTTGCTTCAACTACTGGAGACCGAGGGATTTGGGTTCCTGCACATGGAACAGGTTCCGCTAAAGCTGTATTTAGAGTTGATACAAATAATAGCGTTACATTTAATGGTGCTCTTGCTGGTAATGCTTCAAGCGCAAGTACAGTGTATAGTTCAGCTGTTGTACCAAGTTCAAGACATTATCTTGAATTTTAGGCAACTCCAGGAGCAAGTACAAGTGGTAATGCAACATTAAGACATCATGATAGTTTAAGTGTTAGTTCTAATGTTAGTACAAGCAATTCTGGTACTCAATGGACGGAATTATGGATTGGTAATGCAACTGCAAGTGGTACTGCAGGAAATTCACAAGGGTGGATCGCTCTTTATGGTAGTGGCGCAAATTATACATAGATTGCAGTTAATGGAACTGGAAATAGTAATTATTTCTATATTCCTAATTATAGTGGAAGTGGTTATGCTGTTACTGCGGCTGGAACGAGTGCGGTTGGTGGAACTACACAACCAGTATATATTGCCGCAAATGGTCGGGCTACTGCAATCACGTATACAGCAAATAGATTGTATTATTCTGCAAATGCTAATAGTTTTGCGGAAACTGGACATTACGCAAGTTCAACTAAAATTGGTGTGAATTTAACTAGTGAACCAAGTTATAACTTATATGTTAGTGGTACTGAGTATGTAAGTAGTACAGCTACAATAAATGGAGATTTTACTGCAAATGCTAAAATTAAATCAACAAGTAATTATAATTATATTACTTTTGATACTATTAAAAATGCAGGATTTTCAACTAATACAACATAGACACCAGAATATAGTTCTAAATCTGGACTTATTATTGGATAGAAATCTGAAGAATCGTCAGGGATTCAATTTAATGGTGATTATATTACCATGTGGTCTCCTTGTGATAGTTATAGTTTAGTTTATTTTGATGAAGATAATGGTAATGTTCTTTGGACAATTGACAGTTCTGGAGTATTTAGTGGAAAAGCCACTGCTTTAGCATCTACTTTAGGAGTAGCTGGTGGCGGTACTGGATTAACTTCATTAACAACAAATAGAATATATTATGCATCAGCAAGTACTACTTTAACAGCAAGTGGACATTATATTAATAGTAGTAAAATTGGTGTAAATCTTACTACAGAACCTAGTTATAATTTATATGTTAGTGGAACAGAATATATAAGTGGTAATTCTACTATAAATGGTAATTCCACTATAAATGGAACTTTTTCAGCAAAATCTACAGCCACTATTACTGGAGCTTTTACTGCAAGCTCAACATCTACTTTTAGTGGAAAGGCAACTTTTAATGGAGGAGTAAATGTTTCTACATTAACTGCAAGTAATGCAGTAGTAACAGATTCAAATAAAAATCTTATTTCAAAAGCTATTTCTGATAGTAGCAGCGCAAGTGCTTTATCTTCTTCAAGTACAAAATTTGTTACTGAAAGAGATGTTTATTATGGATTACCTTCTATAAATAATAGTCATAGTTATACAAGTAGTACTACAATTTATGGACCTACTGCAGGGGGTAGCGCGAATTATGTTCTTGTCGGCGCAGGAACTAATGCAGCCCCAATATGGAGATCTACTTTATAGGTGCCTTCTAGTGGACATATTTATGCAACTTTGCCTATTCGAGTTGGAGATTCAACCACTTCAACAGCATATTCTATTTTATATAGAGATGGTGGACTTGCTCTTTATAGTGCTACTAATCCTTATATTCATTTATATGCAGATGGTTAGACTACTAATAGAGCAAGAATAGTTGCAGAAACTGATTGTATTAAATTTTACTTTGATTAAGTTTTTTAGTATAATTAAAGAGAAAAAAAAAGAATTAAAATTTTAGATATTCCAATAGCAGATTAATTCTGCTATTGGAATTAAATGATATAAAATTTATACTATTAAATCTTTAGAATACATTTAAATCTCAAAATAAAACTTTAGTAAAAAATTTTTTATTAAAGAAATATAGCTATAAAGGAGAGCAAATAATGGATTGGTTAAAATTATTACAAGAAATTTTTACTGTTTGTGTTATCCCCATGTTAGGAATATTAACAAAATATTTCATTGAATGGTTAAATATTAAAAAATAGGATTTAATCAATAAAGAAGAAAATGAAATAAAGAAAAGATATATTGATATGCTGGGTAGCACTATTGAAACATGTGTAATTGCAACTAATTAGACATATGTAAATAGTTTAAAAGATAAAAATGCTTTTACTCCAGAAGCTTAGAAAGAGGCTTTTGAGAGAACTCAAAATGCTATTTTAACTATATTAGGAGAAGAAGGGTAGAAATATCTTAGTTAGATTTATGGAGATTTAAATACTTATATTACTAAAGAAATTGAAAAATAGGTAAATTGGAATAAAAAATAATTTTATTTAAAAAATGGGAGGAAAAATAATTGGCACAATTAAAATCTACAACGATATCAGGCTCTTTGAGTGTTAGCACTTCTATTACAGGGTCAGGAATTATAAAAGGAAATAATGAAATAATTTCTACTTATGCTAATGGATTCCGATTAGCTTATGGATCTTATGGGGTTATTTTAAGAAATGATAATTCTAATTTTTATTTTTTATTAACAAATTCAGGATCTGCTCTTTCTGGGACTTGGAATTCATTAAGACCATTTTATTTTTCTTTAAGTACAGGAAAATGTACAGTAAATACAACTTCAGATAAAAGATTAAAAACAAATATTCAAGATTTAAATGAGAAAAATACTGTCTATATTTTAAAAAATACTCCTATAAAATAGTTTAATTATATAGCAGATATTAAAGAAAAAAAATATGATCTTTAGATGGGGATAATAGCTCAAGATTTAAAAGAGAATTTAATAAAATGTAATATTACAAATACTCCTTTTTTAAGTTATGTAAATAAAAAAGATAATAGTTTATTAGTAAACCATGATTTAATTAAAATAAAAAATGAAGATGATGTTATTTATTCTATTGATTATTCTTAGCTGACTCCATTACTTTGGTAGGGATGGCAAAATCATGAAAAAAGACTTTTAAAAATTGAGGAAAAAATAAATGGCGATATCAACATATAATAATAATTTAATATATCATTTAACTTTAAATAAACCTGGACTTTTTGATATTAGAGATGGTCTTCTTAATTCTTCAATTAATTATGGATGGGTAAGAGCTTTAGATCAAACTAAAGAATGGCAACAAGCTGTTGGAACAAAAAATGGTTCAGATTTTTCGTGTAGAACTTGGTATGAATATCCTGAATCAGCCCTATAGACTATTTCAGTTCCGGGATCTCCATATGGAAAAATGTTTTGTCCTGCGGCTAAAAGTTTTCCTACAGCAACATTTTATAATAATTCTTCTGGAGATGGTGCTTCATGTTCTGGCGTTGCAACTGATAATGTTTTTTTTTGTGTAGGAAGTTATTTTAGTTCTTCTAGTAGTAAAAATTTTAGTTGGAGTGCTTTTATGTATATAAAAGATCTATCCTCTGTAAGCTTTAGTTCTAATTTAGGAAAAGAAGTTTATGATAAGCATTATACAATATATCCTGAATTTTGCATAGGAAATTATCTTTTTTAGCCTTATACTAAAGGATATTGTAGTTATTTTAAAGTTTCTTCTCATTTATAGTATACTCGATTAGATGATACTTCATCGCCTACAAATGGTTTTCCAATAAAAAGTCCTGGAAATCCTCTTGGTGCAATGAATCACAATCCTTATCATAATACTTTATATTTAGTAGGAGGAACTTATTAGTATAATAATAAAAATATAAATTGTCATACTTATTGTTATGATATAACTAATAAAAAATGGGAAGTTGATAAATAGGAAACTATTTCTCTTAATTGGTCAGGACAATATGTATATTTTACATTAAATTCTCAATTAGGAATAAATCATTATTAGGGGATTGCATATTCTGATTTAAGAATTTATAATACCATATTACCGAAAAGTTTTTATGAAGACTTAATTGATAGTGCACATTATGGAACTACTTGGATTACTGGAGAATTAAGAGAAAATTAGGGAAGTAATATAAAAAATCAATTTACTAATAAAGGAGATTTATTAGTTTAGAATGAATTAATTGAAACTGAAACTCCAACTTCAATGTATTCTTCTTTATTTAAAACAAAAGAATTAATTGAAATAGAATCATCATTTGAATCATATTCAAATGTTATTGATATTGCAGGAATAGTTTATAAAGATTCTTTACATTTAATAAATCCAGTTTCAACTAATTACTTTAATGCTTTAATATCTTGGAGTAGTATAACATTTCCAACCCCTTTAGAAATTGAAATGAATTGGCACTTAACTGGAAGTTCTAGTAATTCGACAATAAATTATGGTATTAATATGAGTTTAGTTGATATTGATGGTTATAAAGATGTAATTAAAATTGAAAAAACAAATGCTGTATTTAATAAAGGATTAAGTTTTGATTGGAGAATATATTCTAGTCATGATTTTACAGCTATACCTCTTCCATCATCTTCTTCTTTATATAATTATCTTATTTGTGTATATGAAGGGAAAACAACAGGAAATGGCAGAAGATATTGGCTTCATTTTGATAATTATGGATTTTATACAGATCAAAATAAATGGAAAAAAATTTTAATTATATATCAAATAGACTATAACCAAAATGTTTATCATTTGGACTGGGAAGAGCCCAATAATTCAAATCACTTGGTTAGTTTTGGAAAAAATTTTGGAGAACCCATATCAGCTCATAACCCTTCAGCAATTCATAAAGGAAATAAAAATGAGATATTAAATTCTTTACAAATGGGATTAAAATTAGTTGATCCTAATGGCTCTCCAGCAGCATTTGTTAATTAGGGAGATATATGTTATTTAAAAACAGCAAAATTATTTTTATTAAAAGATTTACCAGATTTCACAAAAGATTAGAATTCAAGAATAAAATTTAATTAGGTAATTGAAGAAGCTCTTTAGGATTCTATAACTATAAAAAAATAAATGGAGGAATTTTATTCCTCCATTTTTTTATGACCAATCATGATCTTCTTCAATTATAATACCATTCTATATTATATAAGTTCCAATACAAATCGCATCGCATTCATCTTGTGAACATTTAATTCCATATATTTCTTTTACAAATCGTTGAGCATCTTTTTTCTAATCAGTTCTATGTACGCCTTTGATGCCAAGTTTGCTTTTCCATGTTGCAGCAAGTACTGCCGTACGCGGCATCTACAACTCAACACATAATTCATAAACAATTCCAAATACCATAGCCAATGTTTTAAATGTTTTTACATTTTCCGGCACAGATACACCATTTACTGACTTTTGGAATTGAATATCTTCAAAAACCACTTCATCAATTTCATATTTAGAAATCAAATTATTTACTTTGTTTTTGATATAAAAAAGTCTTTCTCCAATGTCAGCCTAATCTGCTGTAAATTTTCCATGTTCTTTTAACTAATCATCTTCAAAATATGCCCAACCTGTAGTTCTTGATGCCTGATCTAAAGCAAGAAGTTTATGCACCAGTAGAACCCATACCACCACTACGAATACTGGTTACTTTATCATCACCAGTTCTATCATAATGTTTGATAATTCCTTGTCCAATTCTATCACCACGTTTTAAATAAATCGGCACTGGTGACAAATTAATCACTTGAAAGAAAATTTCTCCTTCATTATCTGGATTATTATAATAATCGGCATCAATAATTCCTACACTATTTGCCAAAATTAACCAATTTTTAAGAGGGCAAGAACTTCTTACGCTCAATTCCAAATATTCATCATTCGGCAAAAAACATTTCATTCCAGTAGAAACGAGTGTAGGTTTAGTCTGAAGCTTTTTAGTAATTGCCGCCATCGTATCAAGACCAATTGGATCGTCAATACTTTCTTGAAGATCATGCTCAATATAATATGCAATTTCATCTTTCAGAACTTCATATGGCGGCACTACTACATCTTCAGCTACTACAAAATCATATCCGGCACTATACATTGTTTTGCGCGCTGGCATCTCTATTTCAACATCTTTAAATCGACTTACCTTTTCAAAAAATGCATGATTACTCATTAGAAACTCACCTCATAATTTGGAATAACTTCTTGTTCAGGTTCTTTTTCTTCATTAAATTGAAGTTTAGCTTTTACAACTTGATATTCTTCAATAATTTCGCCTTTAGCTTTAATATATTTTGTTGTATATTGAAAATTAACAAGTTCACATCCCGGTGTTTCTTGAAGTTCTTCTCTAAGAGCTAATGCATCTTCTACTGTTGGAACTCTATAAGTGTTTACTACATTTAATAAATATCTCATTCTACCCATAACTCCTTTGAATCTTCTGGTATTGTTAAACCTATTAAAAGAGGTCGATTTTGTGTATTTTGATTTTTAATCTCTTTATTTATTTCCATTAAAAATTTTCCGTCATTATAAATAATAGATATAACAGAATAATTTTTATTATCATATAAATAAAATATATGATTAATCATATTTTCTATTTTGTAAATTTCTTCTTTATTATCATATACAAATTTTGCTTTTGTTTGATCTTGATTAATATAAATACTTACTTGAATTTTAGGCGGTTGTACCATTTTAATTTACCTCTAATAAAATTTTATGCGTACTATATTTAGTCTATTCTTCAATAGAAATCTATTCTACAATTCCTTCTAAATATTTCCAGTTCCCAAATAAATGTATATTATAAATATTATCCTAATAACATGTTGCTACTAAATAATTTACTAAATCAGAAAAAGCAATACTTTCTTCACTAACTTGTTTATCATTTTCAAAGTAGTAAACATGCTATAATCCTAAACCAGGATCTATATTACATACTATTTTAGTCATAATAAACTACTCCACTCGTATAATCAAAGAGATAAAGAACAGTTACAACATCTTTATCATTTACCCAAATTTCTAAAGTATCATCCTCCATCTTTTCATAAGAATATACTTTATCAAAACTCTTTAAACAAGAAATAAGAACATCACCAATAGTTTCATTACTTTCATACCCATTCTTTACAAATAAAGTAAAATAATTTATTTCTCGTCCATAAAGCAAATAATATTCTTTAAAATATAAACTATCTATCATCTCTTTAAGATCATTTAATTTTGTATCATCAAGAGGATCCATTTGTGAAATAATACTTTTATTAATTTCATAAAGGTTCATTTTTAATCCACCTTCAGAAATCATTTTTTGATCTACTTCTTTATAAGATTTATCTTCATCTTTCCAAACATAAATCTTATTTTCATCTTTCACATAAAAAACTTCACCATCTTCATGAATTTTTAATGCTTCTAAAGTCTTTTTATCTTCTACTGTTACCATATTCATTTCCTTTCTTTATAAATATAATAACATATTTTTTAGTTAATGTCAACATCATCCCAATCAATATCTTCACATTTAATAATATTTTGATTTGAAGATCCTCTCATATAAAGAGTAATGTCTCGTTCTGATTCAATAAAACGTCCATCAATTATCATTTCACATTTGTTTAAAATTTGTTTAATGCGTTGAACATTACTACTCTTTTTTAATTCATCTAGAGTATATCCAGTCCATAAATAAATTTTAGTTTTAGGAAGTTTTTCTTTAATTTCATTTACGATCATTAAAGTAAGAAATTGATTATCAGGACAAAGTGGCTCCCCACCCATAATACATAAATCTCTATGTATATGATTAGCTTCAAGAGCCTTTATTAAATTATTAAGTGTATCACTAGTAAATTCATAACCGCCTTCTGGATCCCAGGTTTCTGGATTGTGGCAGCCCTCACAATGATGAGGGCAGCCTTGTGTAAAAAATGAAACACAAACTCCAGGAGCGGCAGAAAAATCATTTTTAATCATTCCCGCATAGCGCATGAGTCTATATCTCCTTTAGTAAAATATCTAAATAATAAGGAGCCTATTGAATTACCAAGTATTATAATTACTAAAAATAAAACTAATTGCCAAGAACAGATGTGAGCCGAAGCCGCATAACACATATCAGCAACGCAGTGTTCAGCGCCAAACAAGATAAAAGCCGGCACGCATACCAAAATCATATAATCCTTCTTATGTTTAAACGCTTCAACGGCCGCATAAATGAGGATGCCGCATATGACAGCATTAAAGAAAGATATATATAAAGGAGTATTTAATTTATTCTATATTAATTCTACTGCTTTTTCTGTTGGATAAAAATATAAGAATAAAGACCCAATAAGGTTTCCTAACAAAATTAGTAAATTTTTTATAATACCTGTGTAACCAACTTTACCTGTATATAAATTTAATTTAAAATTACAAACGAGAAATAAGCCTACAGAAAACAAAACTGCACCAGCAATTCCTCCAACTTTTAAATTTATATAAGCTCCTATTGCTATAGCTATTCCAGCTAAAATACTTTTTATCATTGTTCCATATACCCCGTATGTTTTACTCTGTTATGAACTTCATCTTGCTTACCAAGATTAAATGCTGTAGTATAATTACCAGTAAGATAACCAGTAACTCTTCTTAATTGTTGAATATTGCGGCTACCACATTCGGGACAGAAATCATTGAATTCTCCTTCATATCCACAATCAAGGCATTTATCATTTGGTACATTAATTGCAAAATATGGAATATCTTTATCCATAGCATAATTAACAAGAATTTCAAGTGCATCAATATTCTTCCATACACTTTCTTCAAGTTCTACATAAGTAATACATCCGGCATTACTATATCCTGTTAATTGACTTTCAATATCAATTTTATCAAAAGGACTAAGTTGATGCCATACAGGAACATGCATACTATTAGTAAAGAAATCATGATCTGAAACATTTGGAATAGTTCCATATTTCAATCTGAATTTCTTCATAGCTGTATAACAAAGATTTTCTGCAGGAGTATAATAAACTCCAAAGTTTAATTTATATTGTTCTTTAAATTCAGCACAACGTTTCTTAAATAACGTTTCAATACGTTTAGCAAGAACCATACCTTCTTCAGTAGTATGATCTTTACCAATAAGAATTTGAAGGGTTTCGGCAAGTCCTAATTGTCCAATAACAATAGTACCATGCTTCATAGCACTTCTAATTCCTTCTTCTGGAATATATCCTGCCATTGTTTTATTTTCCCACATAAATTTAGCTGCACTTGGAGATTGCGCACATATGTGTTCAAATCTTTCCAATAGCTCATCTTTTGCATCATGAATTGCTTCATCTAAAATTTCCATAAAGCATTCAATTGGATCTTTGCCATCGAGTTTTAAAAGTTTATTTCCTTTAGCGTCACAAGCATATACATCATTAGCCATTTCCATAGCTTCCATAGCTAAAGTCGGCATTATGATAGTGACAGGACATATATTACCTCGTCCATCCTTGAGCTGCCCTAGCCCATTGATGTCTAATCCATTAGCCGTTCTACACCCCATAGTTGAGAAATACGTTCTGGGGTCCCCCACATCGTATCCGGCATTGTTGCTCCAATCCACGTTGGCGTAGTTCGGATACAATCTCTTGGCGGTAGACTGTAGAGCTAATCTGAATAAATCGTAGTTTGGGTCTCCTGGTACACGGTTAACTCCTTTCATACATTGGAAAATACCACAAGGGAAGATACTTGTAAGATGTTTACTTCCAAGACCTTCAATAGATACTTTCAAAAGTTCTGAAGTAACTAATCTTCCTTCGGCAAGTGTACAAGTTCCATAATTAATAGAAGTAAATGGTAATTGATTACCACTTCTACTTTGTAGAGTATTAAGATTATGATACATACCTTCAACTGCTTGATGCACTTCTTTTTCAGTCATCTCACAAGCATAATTAAAGGCTTTCTTATGTTTCATATAAATATCATCTTCAATGCTAATTTGAGTAATATCTTCTTGCTCAAGAAATTCCATAATCCAGTTTCCAGAAACTTCTTCACACCATTTTAATCCATCTTTAAAATGTTTAAAGAAAGATTTACGAACATATGGAACCATAGTCCAATCAAGATGTGTAGCACTTACGCCACCGAACTGCTGTAAACTTTGAAGTTGGAAAATAACCGCAACAAGCTGAAAAGCTGTATTGACAGAACCGGCCGGCCGCACATCTGTTTGTCTTGTCTTAAATCCATTAGCAAGAAGATCGTCAAATGGAATACTCAAACAGTTATGCATACCAACTGCATATGCATCAAGATCATGAATATAAATTCTATTATTTAAATGATTCTTTGCATGTTTAGGAGAAATCAAATTATCAAGCGCATATTGACGAGTCATAACTCCAGTAGCTTCACCCATGCGGCCACCGAATGATTTCTCATCAACATTTGCATTTTGATTTTGTACATTAGATGCAGTAAGTTTTTCTCCAATAGCATCAAAGAATGTACTTGAAGTTGCTCTTGCTACTTCTTTTCTATATCTATATCTAATATAGGCGCGCGCCACATCACGGCGCTCAGATCTCATAAGATAATCTTCTACGAGATCTTGAATACGTTCAACATTAAGCATTTCTGCTTTTGGATTATTAAATAAAACTTTAGCAATAGATTCTACTTCATCAGCAATATCTGTTGCAGTATCAGTTTCATATAATATTCCATCTACTTCAAGGAAGGCATTATTAATAGCATTTACGATTTTCTATTTATCAAATTCTACTATATCGCCATTTCTTTTTATAATTTGAATAGACATATAAACCTCCACTATATATTCTAAAATATTTTTAGGGCCATACTATATATGGTCTTTTCTATATATTATTTATCGTTTGCCGTCCAATTCCTCGCAAACTCCAGAACCCGCATCCAACTCTTCTCAAAGTCAACATTATTTTCATTTTTTAAAGTTTCATATTCAAAAGGCAAATAATTAAAATCTTCATCATCTGCCATATATCTTCTATAGATTTCTGGAATATCAGGATTCTCTTCTCTTTGTAATTGTCTAATTAATCTTGTTTTTCCTTTTACGTCAAGATAAAATACCTTTAATTGAATATCATCATGAAGGAGAATATTTTCTATTCCTTCTGGATTTAATACTGCAATATTTATTTTATTTGGATCTAATTCAGATTTTGCTGTGCCGTAAAACCAATTATTAAATTCTGAAACTTCAAGAAAATCATTTTTTAAAACTCGTGCAGCAAATTCTTCATTAGTTAAAAAGTGATAATTAACTCCATTTTTTTCATAATCTCTTGGCGGTCTTGTAGTACATGATATTAAAGTATGAAAAATTGAGACCGGCACTGCTCCGGCCTCATATATAACTTTATTCATCAATGTATCTTTACCAGAACCCGCTTCGCCAATAATTGCAATTATCTTATACATTATTCATCCTCTGCGAATCCTTTTGCTCTTTCGGTTTGAAGAATAATATCTCCATTTTCATCAATACTTTCAATTCGATATAGCTGATGACCACTTGAGCTTGCATATTTCTTTGCTACGAAATTATCTTCAGATCTAATTCCCATAACGACAATCATACTTCCTCGATTAAACCATGATTTTTCAACCACATGCTTAACTCCATCGGCACCTTTTTGAGAAATCTGTTTATCAAATAATGCAAAATATTCTTTTCTAAATTTGACAGTTACAACTCCTGAAGTTGTTAATAAACTAACTGTACTCTTTACTTTATTTTTTGCAATACAAGTTCCACAAATTTTATTCAATTTAAAGATGTTTATATTTTTGCCGCCACGATGCCATACTTCTTCAACTACTGGATATGGTTTAAGATCTTTAAAATCTACAATTCCATACTTTCCTTTATTCAGATGTGCTAACTCATGCTCATGATAATAGAAACATAACGCTTCCATTTCCCAATGAGATAAATTACCATTTGCATATTTTTTCCAATCATCTAAAAAGATTTCATCATTTAGAGTTTGAAGAATTTGTTCTGAACCAGCTTTAATCCATTCTCTAAAAACATCCATCCATCCTTGATAATATTTATCCCATACTTTTGCATCTAATTCATATGGATTTCTATAATTATAATCAAAATTAATTTCTGCTAAGAAATTCATTGCTCTATCATCAAGTTTATAAATTGGATCTGCTGCAGTTTTTCTACACTTTGCTTTTAAATAACGAGTAAATTCATAAATTCTTTTCGCCATTTTACGTTCATCTGTATCAACTGGCAACATATTTCTCTTCATTAATGTTGGAAGATTTTGAAGAGTTAATCTACTCTTTTTATCACAAGTTTCATATATAAACCATGCCATGCATTGCTTTCGATCCATCATATCATCAAAAGCTCCACCTTTAATCAAAGAAATCATTGCAGGTTTCTTCGGTTTAACTCTTTGATAATAATCTTTAGGTGAACTATATGGACGATTTTTTATTGTTGCTTCAATCAAATCATCATTGATATTAAGCATTGCTTTCATTCCATATAATATTCTATTATTCTTTGCATCTGGTAAGAAACCATAATCAGAAGAATTAATATTAACAAGACTCATATTAATTCCTGCTTCAATAATTTCACCCATAGCTTTTGCTATCTTAGAATAATCTGTTTGCCCACCATTCTCTGGATCTGTTGCTCCACTATTAACAATAAGACAAGCTGTATTCCAATAAATGGGATTCCAATGTGTTGCTATATATAATGTCTGAACACCAATAAATGAATAAGCTAATGCATGGATAATACTAAATGAATATCCCATCTGAGGCCCTGCCCCATATTTCCACACATATTCACCTAATTTTTTACTTGATGCCTTATCCAAAACTTTTTGATGAAGTTCTGGAATCTTACTCATTTGCTTTTTACCAACAATCTTACGAGCCGCATTTGCTTCCCCTAATGAGAAATTACATATATGCTCATCCATAAGCATTGTCATTAACTGTTCCTGGCTTGGCGGCACACCATATGACTTTAGGAAATATGGTTCAAGATAACGCTGTTCATCTTTCGTTAAACCCCAGTTATCCATCTCCTTATACCATAAATCTATATTCTTTTTATTACGAACATATTTATCAAGTGGTCGCATTTCGCCTTCTTCGCCCATCAAACGCATCAAACCATTCGCATCAGCCATCTCTAAAACTGTATGGGGCTGAATCTTTTTTGCTGCCTGCGCGCCAACTGGACTATCAAACTGAAATGTATTTATAACGGAAACATTACTTAATGCTTCCCATATTTTTTCATCATCCAACGGAATTACATTCGGATGAAAATATTTATTATATATTTCTCTAAGCGATAAATTACTTGGTAACACACCATCATATTGCATAAGTTCAATTGCTTGAACTAATTTATCCTGAACTTCAGTTACAAGAAAATCATACTTAGTTAATCCCATATACTCTGCATCATGCAAATCATATTGAGTAATAACTTCACCATTCGGAGTTTTCATAAAAGCACTATGTTCAAATGGATCTCCATTAAACAAAATAACTCCAGATGCATGACTTCCTCTCTTATTTACAAGTCCTTCAATCGCAAGCATAATTTCCAAAAGTCCAGGATACTTGTCTACTTCTTTAACGAAAGCGGCAACTGGCCGGCGCTCTTTTTCTTTATCACCATAATAAACTTCTTTTATAGACCAAGTAAATCCTCTTTCTTCTGGAATCAATGATGACATATATCTTGCATCATCAACATCAATTCCTTCTTTATAAATAGTTGCCCATTCTTCAATATCTCGAGTAGGACCTGATTCAGTATATCCTGCTCCTGGTCCTCTATATCCTCGGCAAGCTGTCAATACTGCACTTCTTGAACCTTCAGTTCCATATGTAGCTATCAAAGTACAACCAAGATTTTCTTTTGCCCATTCCTGATCTGTTTCAAGCCATTGTCCTCTTTCCTCTTTAATCTTTTGAAGAATTAATGGACGTTTTGATGGACAAATATCAATATCAATATCACCTAATTCAACACGTTCTTCATTCAAATATCTAAAGAATGGAAGATCCCACTGAATCGGATCAAGCTGAGTTATTCCCATAAGATAATGATTTAATGCCGCACATGAAGAACCACGTCCCGCACCAACCATTGATCCACACTCCCAGATTAAATCAATATAATGCTGAAGAGTATTAGGATAACGAAACATATTTGTTTCAAGCTTTTCACTAATTATAGATTTAACTCTTGCTTCTTCTTCCAATCTATCAAGATAGGTATAATCTCCTGTGTCACAGGCATGTACCCATCCTTTGTTTATTTCATCAAGTTTATTCCAGTTTTCATTCACCCAATATCTATCTTGAGGATCTTTTGAAGTAAACAATTTACACAGAGTTGGATATGAATGTTTCATATCATCTGCATAATCATTATTCACTCCCCACCAAGCAGAAGGTTCATAATTTTTGACTGGAACTTCAGGGATATCCTGTTTATGAAATAAACTATATTTTTTTATTTTGTTCTGAATCTCTAATGTATTATCAAGAATTTCTTGAACAAATGATTTATTTTGAAAACTTAAATTTAAAAGTTGTTCTACTTCATCACTATCCATCAATCTTGCAAATTCATAAAACTCATCGACTTCTCTTTCACCTTCTTTAGAAGTTAAATATGCTTTATGAATTGCTCGCTGATCTTTAGTTAAATAATGCGCGTCTGTTCCAACGACCATTTTAATATTCCACTCTTCAGCTACTTTTCTTAATAACTGATTTGCAAGAATTTGATCTGGTTTATCACTTGGCGCACACTCTATATAAAAATCTTCATCAAATAATTTCAGCATTAAAGCTAAGAAATTATTTATCTTTTTATTATATTCTTCAACATCGGCGGCCAAAAGAGAATTCATGAAATTATCATTCTCTTCTTTTGGAAGACTTTTCCATTTTTGGAGAAGTAATGAAGGAAGCTCTCCTCCAATACAAGCTGTAGTCGCAACAAGATGTCCTTTATACTGTTCTACAATATTTATTAATTCTGACTTTAAAGTTGGAACTCTTTCTTGTCTACGACTTTCATATCCATAATACCAAGCTGTAGAACTAAGTTCTCTTAAAGCTCTATGTCCGATTGCATCTTTTGCAATCAAGATAAAATGATAATATTTTTTTTGATCATTACCACGTTCGCCATCAATTAAATATATCTCATTACCTAATGCGATTGTAAAGTCAGGATGCTATTTATAAATTTCTTCAGCATACTTATTAACTTCTACATGCGCTCCCAGGCTTTCATGATCTGTGATCGCAATACCACTCAAACCTAATTGAATAGCTGTGTCTATTAAATCTTTTGGACGATTTATACTGTCCAATAATCTTAGATTACTGTACATTGTATGATTATGTACGCCGAAATATCCTCGCATTATTATTTTTTCCTTTTCTTTTTATTATATCATAAATTATCTTTATTATCAATAATAAGATAATCAGTATCCATTATTTCTTCCGCGATTGCTCGCCAAGTTAAGAACAATGGTTTATATACTGGAGGAATCCATTCTGGAGAAAAACAAAATACTAACATATCTGTATTTGCGGCAAGCTGCTCTAAATCATATTCTCTAAGTAAATTTACAGAAATTTTATCTTCATATGGACATTTTTCTGTATTATACATAGCTGAATTAGTATTAGCCACCCATACATACCTATTAATCTTATTCATATCAAATAAACGTTTAACCCAATTTCCAGTATCAACTTCTGTGATAGGCTTATCCCAACTATCTCTATAATTAATATCATGATGATGATCTATATTTATAAGATTAAAAGGTTCTGTTTCATTCTTACAAATATGATACATTAAATTATGTTTATCTATAAATTTTATTTTATCTTTATCATCTATATGAGTTACAATTTCTGTCAAATATCTAGTAAGATACTCATAAACATATAGATCTGCTTCGGCATAATTATAAAAAGGATATTTTGCAGCTAACATTTCTAAAGAAACTCCTTCAGTAATTAGTTCATTATATCCTTCAATACTTGGCCCCATAATAATATCAAAATCAACTGTAACTATATTCTTCATGCTTTTATTAATACTAACTTCTGAGCCGCTCTAGTAATAGCCGTATAAAGCCATCTTCTATGTTTCTCAGGAGTATCTCCTTTCATATATTCTTCAAAGACTAATACTTTATCAAATTCACTACCCTGCGCTTTATGACAAGTAACAGCATAGCCATAATCAAACTCATTAGGCTTAAATTGACGCGGTATCTTAGAAAAGTTTTTATTATTGACAAAAGGTTCTCCGTCTAAGAAAATCTTTCTATCCATACGAACTTCTCTAAAAGAATTCATGTCTATATCTTCAAAACTATCTTCATCTACATAATCAGGAGTAAAAGTCGCAAACATAGATGGAGTATAACAAAAACATTCTCTTGTTTTATATACAATTTCATTAATGCGGCCAGTTAATCCATTTACAAGATTATCTCCTACTGGATTAATACAATCCCAATTATTTCTAAGACAAATTATTTTATCCCCAGGTTGAGGTAAAGGATCTTCCCATTTATATAAATCATATCTCATTTGTTGGTTAAGCCCAATACGAGTTGCATTTTTGGCACAAATAACTTGATCTGCCCATCCAAGCATACCCATATTAGATCTATACTCATTCCAGTTTACAATACGAGCATCTTGTCCATGAAAAAGATGAAGAGGTTTACCATCTCTTACTTCCATACTAAGTCTTAATATATCAGATTCTTGTGCTTGTCTTACAACTTCATCAAGAAAAATATGAGGATGATCAAGGACAGTATTACTAACTGCTTTTACTGGTGGCAGCTGTCCAGGATCTCCAAGAGCAAGAACATGAATATTATGACTAAGTAAAAGTTCCCACATATCCTCTGGAAGCATAGATACTTCATCAATTACAACAAGTTTATATGGACGATCTAGTGGTCTTTTTATTTTACGATAAAAAGTTCCATCAGTGCGTGGAAATGAATTATATAATAATCTATGTGTTGTTTGCGCATTTGGGCATCCTTTTCTTTTTAATACACTTGCCGCTTTGCCTGTATAGGCCGCATATGTAACAAGATCTTTATCTATTCCTAATGCGCTAATAATAAACTGAACAAGCGTACTTTTACCTGTTCCTGCAAATCCCGCGATACAAGTGTACGCCTCCTTATGATTATATCTATCTAAAGCTATTTTTAATCCTTCTTCTTGTTTACGTGTTAATTCCATACTAAAAATCCTTCTTATCCTTTTATTATTTATTATACCATATATTTTAGGGAAAATCAATTACTAGAAGAATTTGCCCAAAAATTTCGAGCGCTATTTTTTGATTTGGAAAACGGTAAAAGGGGCGCGCGCGGCCGGAGCAGATAAAACGAAAAAATTGGGAAGATCAAAAGATCTTCCCAATTAAAAACTTATAATAATTATTCCTGGCCGCCGTCGCCAAGTAAAATATTCATAAATTCAGCTACATCTGCAGAAACATCAGCCTTACCAGCCTTAGTAGCATTTACATCATAAGAGTTGAAGTTCATATAAATATTATCCATATTTACGCTACCATTAACTCCGGCTACATCAACGCCATTAACTTCAATAGCTCCATCATAATTTTCTGAATGATTTGTAATTTTAAGCATTTTTCTTATCTCCTTTAAAAGTAAAATTGTGATTTATAATCATAATCTTTTATAACTATTTGAGGAGTATTTTTTCCTCCCCACCGATTACAATTACACGTTCCAACTAAAGTAACTAAACAAACTTTGCCGCCAGAACAATCAAACTTCTCAAATTCTTCTTGAGAAGAATAATGTTTAATACATTCTACACCATTTGGTAAAGTAATTTTTAATATGG
>Ga0326514_10000794_pt1 | contig 20919 bp, 21 predicted proteins | sample 3_2548_0518_D_FD_203653 | JGI IMG/M metagenome (GOLD analysis project Ga0326514, IMG submission 203653) | Bovine rumen microbial communities from UC Davis, California, United States - 3_2548_0518 | ecosystem: Host-associated > Mammals > Digestive system > Stomach > Rumen | place: USA... | reverse complement strand
AGAGAGCTGGAACTACTTCTGGAGAAGCTATGGAAAGTCGTCAGTCGCCGCTGCAGAAAGCTGGCGTGATGCTTATCAGGTTCTACCAGAAATTCATCAGTCCGCTTCTCGGACACAACTGCAGGTTTTATCCTACCTGTTCGGAATACACGCTCCAGGCAATAAAGATTCACGGATTTTTCAGGGGATGCCTGCTCGGGGCAATGAGGATCAGCAGATGCCAGCCTCTCAACCCCGGCGGGTATGATCCTGTACCTCCGTCTTCCGTCCGCCCAAAAGATAATAAAGAGTAACCATGGAAACCCAACGCACCTGGTACCTGCTCGGACTTATCGCCCTCTCCTTCATGATTCTCATGGCCTGGGGAGACGATCAGAGAGCAGCAGCCGCCGCAAAGCAGAGGGCAGAACAACAGGCCGTTTCAGGTCCTGCCCTGCAGACTGCCGGTACTGACGCGGAAAGCGGCACAGTAACCATCAAGACCGATGTGCTTGAGCTCAGGGTATCCCTCCACGGAGGAGATATCATTGAGGCAAAGCTTCTCAAGTATCCGAAGACCACCGAGGACAGCAGCCCGTTCGAGCTCCTGAGGAGAAGCGGCGACTTTTCCTTCACCGCTCCGAGCGGACTGATGGGCAAGGGCGGCATCGATGTTGTAAAGGACGGCAAGTCATCCCGTCCGCTCTATCAGGCATCAGCAAAGTCCTTCGTGCTGAAGGACGGGCAGGATTCAATCACTGTCCCCCTGACATTTGACGCTGGGAACGGCATCACCTACACCAAGTTCTTCGAGCTCAGCCGCGGCAGCTACAGGATCAGCACCGGCTACACCGTGAAGAACGGCAGCAGCGCTGACACCAGCGTGTACATGTACGGCGGCCTCCGCCAGAACGTCCTGCTTCCTGAGGGAGAGGGCGAGGGCAGCAGCTTCTATGTTGCCGGATCCTACCGCGGGGCGGCCTACTCATCAGATGACGAGAAGTACGAGAAGCTCCCGTTCGACAAGTTCGATGGCGACAGCCTCTCCATCAGCTCAAAGGGCGGCTGGGTCAGCATGCTCCAGCACTACTTCGTAACTGCCTGGATAAGCGGGGAGAAGGAGCCGATCACCATCACCTCAGACTATGAGAAGCTCTCAAGGACTGATGACGGTGTCAGCGGCATTTACGTTGTCTATCCTGAAACGACCGTCAAGGCGGGCAGCGAGGGACAGGTGAAGGCATCGCTCTGGATCGGCCCCAAGCTCAAGAACGAGCTTGCCGAGGCTGCTCCCTACCTTGACCGCACCCTGGACTACGGCTGGCTCTGGTTCATCTCCGAGTTCCTCGTCTGGCTGATGAACATCATCCACAGCGCAGTCATGAACTGGGGAATTGCGATCATCTGCATCACGCTCATCGTCCGCCTCGCCATGTTCAAGCTCACCAAGGCCCAGTACGTCTCCTTCGCCAAGATGCGACTCGTAGCGCCCAAGCTCAAGGAGCTGCAGGAGAGGTACAAGGACAACAAGGAGGAGCTTCAGAAGCAGATGATGGAGCTCTACAGAAAGGAGCACGTCAACCCGCTCGGCGGATGCTTCCCGATCCTCATCCAGATGCCTATCTTCATCGCGCTCTACTGGGCGCTAATGGAGTCAGTTGAGCTTAGGCAGGCTCCGTTCGTTCTCTGGATCAAGGACCTCTCCATTTATGATCCGTACTTCATCCTGCCGATCATCTACGGTGTCTCGCTTCTTCTTATCCAGAAGATGACTCCGACCCCGGTAACTGACCCGATGCAGAAGAAGATCATGATGGCAATGCCGGTGGTCTTCACCCTGATGTTCTGCACCTTCCCTGCCGGACTGACCCTTTACTGGTGCGTATCGAATATCTTCACCATCGTACAGCAGAAGGTCATCTACAGCCAGCTTGAGAAGATGGGACTGCAGCAGAGGACGCCTAAGAAGCCCAAGCAGAAATAAGAAGAGCAGTGCTCCTGAATGAAGGAAGCCGCCGGGCATAAGCCTGGCGGCTTTTTTTTATTGCCTTAAGGTGTGAAGCCTAATGGACAGCGAATACCGCCATCACTCTCCCTGACACGGAAATCTCCATTCCTGGCACAAGCTCAGCGGACTTCCCCGGCTCAATGGAGTTCCTCTCTCCGTCAGCAAAGAGAGTCTGGAATGCGCGCTCCGAGGTGTTGGTAAGGCAGAAGCCCGACTCAGGCGATCCTGAAATGCGGGCAGCAGCGCTTGATGTATCATCATCTGAGGAGAGCATGCAGGAGTAGATGGCCGTTCCGTCAGTTACCGGAACGCTGCCGCCTTCACCCATGGCGATGGCCATGTTCCTGTGCCCGGTGGAATGCTCACAGGAATGGCCGGCGCACCTATCTGTGCGCATCATAGTGAGCAGAAGCTGAGGAGAGGCGAACGTCCTGGTCAGCGGATCATACCTGTTCCTGAGAAAGGCCATGGCCCTCAGCCATTCTGCCGCTGAAGGGCGGCGGTTTCCCGGACGGGCGAAAACATCAAGGAACATCTCACGGATGTCGTGCGGCAGCCGGTCCCAGAGCCCAGAGGCATCAGGATCAACCTCAGAATCAACACCGTTGCTGCCGTCCGAGAACACGAACTTCCCAGGGCATGAGAAGAGCTCTGTCATGTCCTCCCTAAGAACGCAGGGCTTCCTGAGGAGCTCAGCCCCGTCATATGGGAGGCAACCGAACAGGGCGGCAAAAAGGAATACGGCAAGAGTGTAGCAATCAGAGCCTGAGGAGGAACCTGAAGCGCTGCCGTCAAGAAGCTCAGGCGCGGTGAAGGAGAGATCCGGGATTGAGCCGCAGGGAAACTCCAATCTCTCCTCAAGCACGAGTCCTGGAGATTTGGCATCGGTGCCGGAGACGAACATGCGCCGGTCGGGGCGGGCAATGGAGCGTCCGTTCCTCTGGAGATCACAGAAACAGGCCGCGGCAGGGATGCACCAGCCGTCAATCAGCTCCCTCAGTGAGCAGCGGATTCCTCTCTCCAGGAAAAGGCTCACTGCGCAGCCCCTCTCCGGGGCAGACGCAGGCGGCGGCGCCTCTCCGGAAACGGCGCCCGGCCCGAGGCTCCCCGGATCCGTCACGCAGCAGATTGGCAGGGAGATGCCGCCAGAGGTAATGAGGCTCCGGCTCTCCGCGAGGTTCGCGTCAATGAGGCCCGACACCGTAACGTCATCGCCGCTCCCGTTCTCGCTGAGCCCCGGGAGAAACCTGCCGAGATGCTCCTCAATCCCACGGGCAGCGGCCTCCCTGCCGCTCTGTCCCAGGCCATGCTGCCAGCTGAGGAGTATTGCGGAAAGAATCAGCGCCCGGTAGAAATCGTGAGTGCCGCCGGCGCGGTTCCTGGGATAGGAGTCCTCTATCCCGTCGCTTCCCAGAAATACCGCGATGAGACGCCTTCTGCTGAGATCCGCAACGCTCCACCTGATGCCGGCCGCCGCGTCAGCGCTGCACATCGAGGTCGTGATGTTGCCGCGGCACCTCGGATCCCAGGGAATTTCGCCGAAGGAGCAGCAGAGGCCGGATCCGCCGCCTTCACCGCCTGAGAACACCGCAGCGTGCCCGTCTCCCTGCTGCAGGAGCAGAAGGTATTTTCCGTCAAGGACGAGCGCCGCCAGCAGCGTGGTGCCATAGAGATGATAGATGTCAGGCACGTCTGACATAATGAGCTTCTCCCACATAGAGAGGGGAGAGCGCCCGGCGTCTTCGAGAACCATGCGCCTCCAGCCGGAGACGATGCACCTTGCGAGGTGGGTCATGAGAGGTGAGGGATAAAGGCCTGTCAGGTCGCTCCTCCTCTCGAGCGAGAGCCTTTCTGAAATCTCCTGAATATTCCCTGAGTAGGTATCTGCGAAGCTCCTCAGCGCGTCCATGGCAGCCTTCACGGCAAAGGACGCGCCGCGGTCGCTCCTCGCGCAGAGCCTGTCGCCATGGCCGTCAGCCGTAACAGCTATATGGAACCTGCCGTCAGGTGACGACCAGGATCCGGAGCAGTCCTGCATCACGGTGCCGCTCTGCAGATGCTGGTATCCCCTGACTGACTTGTGGAAGGCGATGAATGCCATACGGACTCCGGTAAAACATCTTCCGCGCCGCGCTGCGGACGCGCTCTCTCATCTGGCATGGCTCAGGACCGGTCATTCCGGCCGCAGGGCAAAAAGGGCATGCCATGGCATGCCCTCTTCACGAAAAACCGCAGAGCCTTGAGGCGCGGCCGTCCTCATGCCGCGCCCCGGCTCCCCGTCAGCGCGTCTGGTGCTGCTCGACACTGGTGTCGGAGTCAATGCTCTCGAGGCCGCCGCCCACTCTCACGCCTCTTACCGGGCAGGCATCGAGATAGTCAATGCCCTCGGCGAGCTTGATGTGGTTCGCGGGCTCGGTGAGCTGGTTGCTGACATCAAACGTGGACCAGCGGCCGTCGCAGAACGCCTCTGCCCAGGCATGGGTCGAGACATGCCTCTCGCTGGAGTCGTAGATGAACCCGCTCACGTACTTGGCGGGCACTCCGAGCTCCCTGCAGCAGCTGATGAAGATATGGGTATGGTCCTGGCAGACGCCGGCATGCTGCGCGAAGGCCTGCTCCGCGGTGCTGCTGATGTTCGTCTGTCCCCTGATATAAGGAACCTCCGAGAGGATGTCCTGCATCAGTGCCTTGAGGTTCGCGCCGGTGTTGACAAAGTCCTTGTGCCTTTCAACAAACTCGGTGATGACCGGGCCAGCGGCAGTGAGCGGCGAGGGCTTGAGGAACACATCAGGCGGAATCGCGCCTGGCTCCGGGGCAGTGTCCTGCCCGGTGATGTCAACCTCGCCGCGCGCCATGATCTCAATCTTGTTCCTGACGCCTGTGCAGGTTACGACCGACACCTTGTTGCCGAAGCCGTCAACGACGTCGAACACGTCCCCGGGCAGGGAAAGCTGCCATTCGATAACGCTCTGGTTTGCGCTCTTTCTGGGAGAGAGCCTGACAAACTGAATGCTCTGCTTGACCACCTCGGAATAGTTGTATGTGGTGCAGTGCTCCACTTCAATAATCATTATGCAGCCTCCAGGAATGAATGGCTGAATTCTCCGGCAACACTGTTGATCTTGCGGAGGAAGTCGGTCAGGAACTCGTCTACTCCCTGCTTGATTATATCATCGGAAGTAGAGAACCTCAGTGACGCGTACAGCTCTGCGGCAAGCTTCTTCGCGCCGCGGCCATAGCGGCTCTTTATGCCGTTCATGGTCTCATTGAGCTCATTGACGGAGCTGAGGAGCGATCTCGGGAGCGAGGGCGAGAGGACCAGCATGTCAAGCAGGTTGTCGATGGTAATCTGATCGCCGTACTGCCTCTTGAACGAGTCATCCGCGGAAAGCACGCGGAGGATGCCGGTCCAGTAGAGGTACTTGGCGATGCCGTCATTCATCGGGGTATTTCCCTGGTACTGCACGTCAAGGATTCGTGCGGTGTTGTCGGAGCGCTCGATTGACATGCCGGCCTTGATGAAGAGGTAGCTGTCGTCGCGGTCCATGGTTGAGTAGACGGATCCGAGGAAGACGTGATAGAACTCAATGATGCGGAGCATGATCATGTCGTAGCCGGTTCCATCCCAGGTGTCGAGCGCCTTGATGAGCGACACGCTCGAGGTGTTGATGCTTTCCCAGACGTCATCGGTGATGCAGCCGTGGACCGCGCTCGCGTTGTTGCGCACGTTGGTTATGGCGTTCTTGATGCTCGAAGGGTTCTCCATGTCGGTGATGAAGAACTTCAGGATGTTGGCCATGTTCAGCTCGTCATAGTGCTTGCTGAACATCTCCCTGGTACCGGTGATGTCGAGCGGAGCGGTGAGCTGGTTCACGGTGCTGATGCTGCCGCGCATAAGATTGAAGAAAATAACGGCATGCACGATTCTCGCCGTGTTCTCAGCTCTCTCCGCGTATCTCGCCATCCAGAAAAGATTTGAAGCAGTTCTACTAAGCATTGTCAGTTCTCCTCTACAATCCATGTGTCCTTGGTGCCGCCGCCCTGGGACGAGTTCACAACGAGCGATCCCTTCTTCAGGGCAACGCGGGTGAGTCCGCCAGGCACAATCTGGCAGCCGTCAGGAGACGAGAGGATGAACGGCCTCAGGTCGATATGGCGCGGTGAGATCTTGTCCCCGTCGAAGATCGGGCAGGTTGAGAGGGAAAGCGTAGGCTGCGCGATGTAGTTCGCCGGATTGGCCTTGAGCTTCTCGGTGAACTCCTCGATCTGCTTCTTGGTGGACTTGGGTCCTACGAGCATGCCGTAGCCGCCGGCGCCATGGACTTCCTTGACCACCATGTCAGAAATGTTCTTCAGCACGTACTGAAGATCCGCCTTTCTCCTGCACATGTAGGTTGAGACGTTGTTGAGGATAGGCTCCTCGGAGAGGTAGTACCTGATCATCTCAGGAACATACGGATAGATTGACTTATCGTCAGCGACGCCGGTTCCGCAGGCATTGGCGATGATAACATTGCCCTTGCGGTAGACGGCCATGAGGCCAGGGACGCCGAGGACGGAGATCGGGTTGAAGGCCAGCGGATCGAGGAAGTCATCATCGATTCTCCTGTAGATGACGTCAACCTGCTTCGGGCCGGCGGTGGTCTTCATGAACACATGGCTGTCCTTCACGAAGAGGTCGCTTCCCTCGACGAGCTCGACGCCCATCTGCTGCGCGAGGTAGGCGTGCTCGTAGAAGGCCGCGTTGTAGTGGCCGGGGGTCAGTACCACAACAGTAGGATCCTCAACCTTGGAGGACTTCTTCAGGGTATCGAGCAGCATTCTCGGATAGAGATCAACCGGCCTTACGTTCTGAGTGAGGAAAAGCTCCGGATAGAGACGCATCATGATGAGGCGGTTCTGCAGCATGTAGGAGACGCCCGAGGGGGTCCTCATGTTGTCCTCAAGGACATAGTAGTTGCCGTCGCTGTTCCTTACGAGATCGGTTCCGATGATGTGCGCGTACACGCCGCCGGGGAGGGTAAGCCCTGCCATGATCGGCGAGTAGAGGGAGTTCCCGTAGACAGCGCGCCCCGGGATGATGCCCTGCTTGATGATCTTGCCGTCATGGTAGATATCGTCGAGGAACAGGTTGAGGGCCTTCGCTCTCTGGGCGAGGCCGCGGCTGATCTTCTCCCATTCGGAGGCGGTGATGATTCTCGGAAGCGGATCAAAAGGAATAAGGCGCTCCGTTCCCTCGCTGTTGCCGTAGACATTGAATGTAATGCCGACGCGGTGGAACAGGAGATCGGTTCCCTTCATTCTCTCCTTGACTGTCTCCTCGGACACGCCGTTGAGCCACTCGCAGTAGCGCTGGTATGACGGCCTGCAGGAACCGTCATCGCGCATCATCTCATCAAACGTTCCCTTCTCGGGAAGTTCACTCGTTATGGGCATCTCTGTTGCCTCCTGAATCTGTAATAATCTTTTCAGCCAGGTTTGGGCTGCTGTTTCTGTGACGGCTTTCAAGTTTTGTGCCCGACTTTTTCTGCCCCTTTTGGTTACTTTTTAACCTGAAAATGCACTGTTAAGGGTATTTCTGAAAATCAGTGCACCGTACAGGTGTTTTGAAAAGATGCATGGCTCAATAATGGGGCAGGAGTCCCCCAGAACGGGCAGCGCCTGCAGAGCAGGCGGAAAAGCCTGCTTCCGGAGGTGCACCGGCATATGCCTGCACGTGATGCGCGCTGATGCCAGGCCAGGTGATATCAGGCGCCGGCATCTGACACCCGGACAGGAAACAGCCAGGTCTTTATCAAGAGGAGGCTGTCCGATAACCTGCATACTGATGCATTTTGTTGAATTTAGCGATAGAATCACCACGTTGATGCAAAAAGGGCCTGAAAAAATGACATACTGCGTTGCAATGAGCCTTAAACAGGGACTGGTGTTCGTCTCTGACACGAGAACCAACGCTGGAATGGACCACATTTCGGTTTTCCGCAAGCTCTACCGCTTTTCGGTTGGCCATGAGAGAACCATAGTCCTCCAGGCGGCCGGCAATCTGGCCACGACACAGAGCGTGATTGCAGAGCTGAAGGAAGGCATCGCCAAGGGCGCGAAGAAGAATCTCTACAACGTGTCGACCATGTTCGAGGCCGCGGAGCTCGTAGGGGAAACCATAAGGAACGTTATCTCCCGTGACACCTGCGAGCTCACCAAGAACGTCGCACTCGGCTGCTCCATCCTGGTCGGAGGCTATATCGAGGGCGATGACGCAAGGCTTCTCGATGTCTACTCCGAGGGCAACTTCATCAGCGCGACCATCGACACGCCTTATTTCCAGATCGGAGAGACCAAGTACGGCAAGCCTATTCTTGACCGCATAATTACCTTCGACACCTCGCTCGAGGACGCGCTGAAGTGCACGCTCGTGTCCTTTGACTCGACGATAAAGAGCAACCTCTCCGTGGGCTACCCGCTTGATCTCCTCGTAATCGACAAGGTCAACAAAATCGAGTACTACAAGAGGATAAAGGGAACCGATCCCTATCCTGTAATGATCAGGAACACCTGGGGCGATGGACTCAAGAAGGTCTTCCATGAGCTCGATGAGTTCATCTTCGATGACACCCCGCTCACTGACGCTGATGACGGCATACTGATGTAATGCGCGGAGGCAGGAATGAGAGGCATGCTGCATGCCTCTCTCCTGCCTTTACTTTAAATACAGCCAGTGCTCCGCATGACCCGGGCACTCAGTGCCCAGTATGAATGCGGCAGACTGCCAGTCTGGAAACCATCATGAACAGCATCAATGACACCATAGCGGCTAGGGCAACCCCTGAGGGAAAGGGCGGCATCGGGGTAATCAGGATTTCAGGAAAGAAGGCCGCGTATGCCGCGGAGAAAGTCGCGGGAAAGCTCCCGGCTCCCCGCGAGGCAGCCTATCTCCCGCTCACAGACCGGGAAGGGCGGACCGTCGACCACGGCATAGTCATTTATTTCCAGGGCCCCAGAAGCTACACCGGCGAGGACGTCACCGAAATACAGTGTCACGGCGGGCAGTTCGTCATCGATATGCTCCTCGAGCATGTTCTCTCACTTGACGGGATCCGGATGGCGGAGCCCGGCGAGTTCACCAAGAGGGCATTCCTCAACGGCAAGCTCGATCTCACCGAGGCCGAGGCCGTCGCCGACCTCATTGACGCGTCAAGCAGGGAGGCTGCGCGCTCTGCCGCCAACTCCCTTTCAGGCGCCTTCTCCGGAATAGTTGACGCCCTCACTGAAAGGCTCACGAAGCTCCGGGCCTACGTTGAGGCGTCGCTCGACTTTCCTGACGAGGACATCGACTTCATGAAGGAAGGAGAGGTTCTGCAGAAAATCAGGAAGCTTGAGGAGGATGTAAAGGAAGCGTTTGAGGAGGCGAGGCAGGGAGTAATCCTGAAGGACGGGATGAACCTTGTCATCGCGGGGCGCCCCAATGCCGGAAAGTCCAGCCTCCTCAACCTTCTCGCGGGATCTGACAGGGCAATCGTAACTGACATCGCGGGGACTACCCGCGATCTTATCGAGTCCGACGTGAGCCTTGACGGGCTGACCCTCCACGTAACCGACACAGCAGGGCTCCACGAGTCAGATGACACCGTTGAGAAAATCGGCATCGACCGCGCCTGGAACGCCATCAGGCGCGCAGACCACATCATCTACATGATCGACTCCAGCGCCGGGCTCACTGATGATGACCGGGAGTTCCTCAGCGAGATGCCGGAGGACCGGAGCATCACCGTAGTGCTCAACAAGATAGACAAGGGAGACCGCTCAGCCCTTGAGGGCAGCGGATACACGGTGCTCCCGGTATCCATCAGGACCGGTGAGGGCATTGGGGAGCTTAAGGAGCACCTCAAGAGGTCGCTCGGCTACCGCGGGGCAGGCGAGGGATCGTTCACGGCAAGAAGAAGGCACCTCGACGCGCTTGAGAGGACGCTCTCGCATCTCAGGGCGGCTGAGGAGAATGCCGGCTCTGGCATGGCGCCTGAGCTCGCTGCTGAGGAGCTCAGGCTCGCGCAGAACGAGCTCGGGGAGATTACCGGGAAGGTAACATCTGATGATCTGCTCGGAGTAATATTCAGCACGTTCTGCATAGGGAAGTAGCTGTCTCTGCATAAGCCAGGGAGGAAGGGAAATGTTCTGTCCGAAATGCGGCGCCTCCATACCCGATGACTCCGCATACTGTCCGAACTGCGGCAGGCACGTGAAGGATGCTTTCGACAGCATAAGGAAGTACTCTCCAAACCCTGCGCAGAGGACTGGCAGGCTGGCTTATCTGCTCTCTCCCTCAGGCTGGTTTGCCTTCAGGGGGCGCATCGCGAGGTGGGAGCTGTGGACCAGGCTGCTCATTCTCACCATTTTCCTTGGACTTGCCGCGGGCCTCGGAAATGCGGCGCTCGATTATATGAAGCCTGACTGGCATGACAGCTACAGCGAAGGCTCAGCATACGAAAGCCCGCGGGAAAGATTCGGGAATTACCGGCAGAATGAAAAGCTCCGAAAGGATATCGAGGAGTTCAGGCTGATGTTACAGGGTTTTCTTGAGCTCATGTGGCTTGCCATTTTTACCCTCCTTTATATAAGGCGCCTGCATGATCTGGGCTCGTCAGGCTGGATACTGCTGCTGATACTGGTCTGCGGCGGCATATTTGCGTTCGTAATGCTTCACGGGACACTTGATCGCAGGATTGGCTGTTTTCTGTGGGTAATCATCCTGGCATCTCTTGTTATAGGCTGCCGTTCCGGCGATAAGGGGCCAAACAGGTACGGTCCTGATCCTCTTGGAAAGCGTTTCTGAGGCATCGGGAGGGCGAGTCCTACAGCAGTCCGAGCGCTCTCAGGGAGTCCCTGACAATCTCCATTCGGCTGCTGACAGGCGTGTCCTTATCAATGTCTATATTAAGCGAGAATGAGATGATCCGGCCGCGGGGCCTCACAATCCAGCCTGTGAGCCAGCCGTTCTGCACAGCGCTGTCCCCGGAAAGGCCGGTCTTGCCATAGATTTCCGTACCGTTAATGCTGTCAATAAGCAGCATGCCGCGCACCAGCCTCTGCGCCACAGATGAGACAGGCAGCGTGCCGTTAGCAAGGCGCCAGGCAAACTCTGCCTCCTGCCGGGGCGTTATCTTAAGCGGCCCGCTGAGCCAGAAGCGGTCCGGCTCACCATCAGTCCGGCAGTTGCCGAAGCCCAGAAGCCTTACGTACTCAGCCATTCTCCTGGGACCAATTCTTCCGGCAAGCTCCTGATAAACAGGAACAGCCGACGCCTTCATGGCCTCAGAGAGCGTCATGTCCCGCTCCCAGGAGCTGAGAGCCCTCTTCTTCCCGCCCCATCTGAATACCTCGTCAGGCCCGGTAAGGCCGAGCTCAATTCCGATAAGGGCGTTCGCCATCTTGAAGGTTGAGGCAGGAACGAACTCCTTCGTGCTCCTAGAAGGCTCATTGCCGAATGAGCGGTACGATGCACCGTCATAAAGGACAAGCACCCCGCTGGTTTTTGCCTGCCTGAATATACGGGCAATGCTGTCATCCTCTGTCTCTCCTGCAGAGGGCAGCTCTCTGACCTGAACGCCAGGGACAGAGGCGCATGATGAGACTGCCAGAACGGCAGAGAGAAGCACCAAGAGAGTTTTGTTCATAAGCAGTCCTTTGCGAGACACACCGCGGAGATTCATGAAGAAAATCATAGATCAGCGCATCACCCAGAGCGTAATGACAGGAATTCCTGCCCGGCAGCCATATGGATTTACGCCATAATGTGAAGATATTCCCGAGGAGATATTCCGAAATACTGCCTGAACGCCTTGTAGAAGTTGCTGGTATTGCTGTACCCTAGCATGTCCGCGATTTCCTCATTGGAAAGCGTGGTGCCCTTCATCAGCATAACGGCGCGCTCCATCCTGAGCCTGAGCAGGATCTCCGAGAACGTCCGGCCGGTCCCGCTCTTCAGAAGGTTCGAGACATAGGTGGAATTGTAGAAGAAATGCTTCCCGATTGAGTCAAGCGAGACATTCCCGAGATGCTCGCCGATGAAGGCGACCATTTTGTCGGAAACGCTCTGGGAGATGCCGCTTTTCGACACTTCCCTGTATCTTCTTGCGATCTGAAGAAGAAGCGCAGCCGTCAGAGACTTCAGCATGGCCTGCGTCTCCTCCTTAGGATCGGAGTACTCAATGACCATCATCTCAAGGAGCATCTTGACAGGGGAGTCATCAGGGAAGGCAAAGCGCAGGTACTCGGTTGAGAACTCGTTCTGCTGCGGGTCTATGAAGAAGCGGAAGATCGCGGGAGCCGAGGAGACAACCGGCAGGAAGTCCCGGTAGAAAAGCTCCTTCCTGATCAGGACTCCGACCACTGCTGACCGGCTCTCCGCATCCTGGCGGATCCCGTAACCGGAGAAGGGCTGGCCGACATAGCACTCACCCTCATGGATGGTTACGACATTGCTGCTCCGGTCGCAGAAAGCCTGGTAGCTTCCCTTATACGCGTAGTTGAAGAAATAGTAGTCCTGCCGGTGAAGCCTCTCATGGAAATCGAAGTTCCTGAGGACGCAGACCATGATGTCCTCGTCAGAGCTCCCAGGCCAGAGGCGGACAATCTCGTCCCTTCCGCCTCTTCTCACCGTGCTGAAAGTCCACGGCAGCGTCTCAAACCTTCGGGCAAGCCTCTCAAGCGCCTTACTCAGTGCCTCGCCTGGCATAATCATCTCTCCCCTGCCCTGTCCGCCATTCACCTAAGATTTAGCGCTGACACACTCATATCCGGAAGATAAGATAGCCTCAGAAAAGCAGAAGAACGGCATCGCGTCGCGGGCCGGCATGCGTTTATGACAGGAGAAAAACATGTTCCAGTTTGTATTCAACAACCCGGTAAAAGTACTCTTCGGACCAGGCCAGCTGCAGAACCTTCACAAGGAGAAGCTTCCCGGCAGCAAGGCCCTGATCGCAACCTCCAACGGCACCTCGGTCAGCAAGTACGGCTACCTTGACGCGCTTGAGAAGGAGCTTGATCTCGCAGGCGTCTCCTACACCGTCTTCGATGAGGTCCGTCCAAACCCGACTGACGTCAACGTCATGGACGGCGCACGGAGGATGAAGGACAACGGCTGCGACTTCATCATCGCGCTCGGCGGCGGCTCGGTAATGGACTGCTCCAAGTGCATCGCGCTGATGGCTGCCAACAGCGGGGACATCTGGGACTATTCCCTGAGCGGAAAGGGCGGCAAGAGAGCTCCCGCAAATGACGCTCTTCCCATCGTCTGCATCACGACCTCCGCAGGCACCGCAAGCGAGGTTGATCTTGCCTCAGTCATCAGCAATGACAGGACAAAGGAGAAGACCGGAATCTTCTTCCCCTCGATGATGCCAACTCTCTCAGTAGTTGACAGCAACCTGATGATGAGCGTTCCGCCGAAGTTCACGGCCTATCAGGGCATGGACGCCTTCTTCCATGCCTCCGAGACCGTAGTCAACATAAAGCACCATCCCATGGCCGAGATGTTCGCCCTCAAGACCATTGAGCTTGTCGCAAAGTACCTCCCCAGGGCAGTAAGGGACGGGAGCGACCGCGAGGCCCGCGAGATGATGGCTTACGCCAACACCTTTGCCGGATACTATATGATGTGCACATCAGCCCATACCATGGAGCACACCATGGGCTCCTTCCACGACAGTCTGGTTCACGGCGCCGGGCTCATAATGATCGCGCATTCCTATTACGGATTCTTTGCCGAGAGGAAGGCTGCCGAGGAGAACATGATCAGGATGGCAAAGGCCATGGGCGTTGAGAACGCGTCATCAGGGATGGATTTCATCGCTGCCCTCGACAGGCTCATCGCTGATGTCGGCTGCGCGGATCTCAGGATGAGCGATGCCGGCATTACAAAAGAGGAGCTGAAGCTGTATCCGGCAAAGGTGCATGAGGTCCTCGGCGGAGACATCACCGCTGATCCTCTTCCGCTCTCCGATGCTGACTACCTCGCCATCTTCGATGGCGCATACCGTTAATCAGGCAGCCAGCCGTCCGCGGGCGGCCTGCCTTAAAGGAGGGACTCACCATGAAGATACTGACAGGATGCCTGCTTCCGGCAGGAATTCTTCTTGCGGCCATATGCGGGCAGGCTGCCGGCGGCACATATGAAAGCGGCTCCGCTCCGTCAGCAGGCGGCATTTCAGGAGTGGACATCTCATTTGACTATCAGCGGATTTCAGGCTGGGCCTCGAACCAGATAGCGCTCTGGGCCGAGGACAGGAGCGGCAGGGCCGTAAGGACGCTTTATGTATCTGACTTCACCGGAGCGCGCAGAGGGTATGAGAAGCGCCCTGACTCCCTGAAGTCCTGGGTTGCTGCGGCAAATCCTCAGAAAATGACGGATGACAGCATCGACGCCGTAAGCGGCGCCACGCCCAAAGAGGGCAGGCAGGCTTTTTTCTGGGATCTGAGAGATGACAGCGGCGCCGCTGTCCCGGCCGGGACATACCGGATCTGCCTCGAGGGAACTCTGCGCTGGAGCAGCAGCGTCGTGTTCTGCTCTGAGATTGATCTGAACGCAGCCAGGCCAGGCGCGCTTCCTGTCAGCGAGAAGCGGAGCGAGCCCGGCAACAATGACGGCAGCGGCATGCTCGGCAATGTGACAATGACAGTGAAGAGTGCAGAGTGACAGAGCTTGAGAAGCTTGAGGCCGGAGAGCCTTACGACTTCCTTGACTGCGAGGTTGCGGCCAGAAAGGACCTCGCCATCAGGAAATGCGCGGAGTACAACGCAATCGATCCTCTCGACAGTAAAGCCAGATGGAGCTACCTCCATGACTGGTTCGGATCGTTCGGCGAGTCAAGCTGGGGGGCATCCACCTTCAGCTGCGACTGCGGGAAGAACATCTTCATGGGGAAGAACCTGACGGTCAACTTCAACGTTACCATCCTCGACATCAGAAGAGTCGAGATCGGGGACAACACCATGATCGGGCCCGGAACGCTCATCTGCACGGTCAATCACCCGCTCTCCCCGGCAGGGCGCAGGAAGCACCAGGGCATCGCGAAGCCTGTGAAAATAGGCCGCGATGTCTGGATCGGCGGCAACGCAGTGATTCTCCCCGGAGTTACGATCGGGAACAACGTGGTCGTGGCGGCAGGCGCCGTCGTGACAAAGGACGTGCCTGACAACACGCTCGTGGGAGGCGTTCCCGCGAGGAAAATCAGGGATCTGGTAAATGACCTGGGAGATGATGAATGAACGGATACATTGAGCTTTCGAACGGCGAGAGGATACCCTCCATAGGATTCGGCACCTGGCAGACTCCGGACGGGAAGACCGCGGAGCGGGCAGTCTCGTTTGCGCTCAGGAACGGCTACTCCCACATTGACGCCGCCGCAATCTACGGCAACGAGAAGGGAGTCGGAGCCGGCATCAGGGCATCGGGAGTGCCGAGAGAAAGGATTTTTGTCACAAGCAAGGTCTGGAATACTGAAAGAGGATATGAATCAACCAAAAGGGCTTTCCGGAAGACACTCTCGGATCTCGGGCTTGACTACCTTGATCTCTACCTTATCCACTGGCCGGCAAACAGGAAGCAGTTCGGCAACGCCGATGAGATTAACCTTGAGACCTGGATGGCAATGACCGAGCTCTATAAGGAAGGGAAAATCAGGGCTATCGGCGTCTCGAACTTCCTCCCTCACCACCTTGAGCTCCTCATGGGAACCGGGGTGAAGCCGATGGTTGATCAGATTGAGTACCATCCCGGATGCCTCCAGGAAGAGACCGTAAGCTTCTGCCAGAAAAACGGAATTGCAGTCGAGGCATGGAGCCCGCTCGGGCAGGGCAGGGTGCTCGGAGACAGGAACCTCGCCCGCATCGCCTCGCATTACGGGAAGAGCACCGCGCAGCTCTGCATCAGGTTCGCCATGCAGAACGGCGTGATTCCGCTCCCCAAGTCAGTAACAGAGGCAAGAATCAGGGAGAACATTGATGTATCGGATTTCGCAATATCCGATGAGGATATGGCGGAAATCAGGGTCATGGGCGATTTCGGCGGCTCCGGCCTCAATCCTGATGAGATCGACTTCTGAGTCATAGAGGCCTTGAGGACATGGCCTTTCCGCATCATCCTCAATGACCTCTCTGAAGAGCCCTGTCTGAGGCAGGGCTCTTCTTTCTTTGAAATCAGAAAATTCCGGCTTAAAATATCTACTGTTATGTGCCCTGGATCACATTTTAAAAGCGGGCGTCCATAGCTCATGACGCAGGTTCCGGTGGCTCTCCGCCTTTCACCCGGAAATACGGCGCACCAGCGCCGTGTGAAAACAGCAAAGACTGAGACGAGCAGGGATACGAGCATGAAACTGGACAGAGAGTGCTTCAGAAACGAGAAGATCAGCAGGATCTTGCTCCACATGGCTCCTCCTGTGATGCTGGCGCAGCTTATCCAGGCCCTTTATAACATCATCGACAGCTTCTTCATCGGACAGTACTCCCTGGACGGCCTTACCGCACTTTCAGTAATCTACCCCATACAGCTTCTTATGATCGCCATTGCGGTCGGCACAGGCGTCGGCATAAATGCGGTGGTCGCCTACTACAACGGCCTCAGGAACTACGAAAAGGCCGAGGCGGCAGCCGGCACCGGCGCCCCTCTTGCCTTTGTCCTCTGGGTGCTCTTTTCCATCATCACCTGGTTTGTCCTTCCTTATTACGCGTCACTGCAGACCTCATCAGAGGAGGTCATAAGGGAGGTAGTCATCTACGGTAAGATAGTCACCGTGCTTGCGCCGGGCCTGTTCTTTGAGAGCATGTGGACCAAGGTCTGCCAGGCAAACGGGGACATGAAGACGCCGATGTACGGGCAGATCCTCGGGGCAATCGTGAACATTGCGCTCGATCCAATCCTGATTTTCGGCTGGTTCGGCCTTCCCGAGATGGGCATCGCCGGCGCAGGCATCGCGACTGTAATCGGGCAGGCAGCGGCGGCGGCCGTGGTTTTCAAAAAGGGCTACCGCCCGTCTCCCTCCTTCTCCCTCTATCCCAGGCTCCTGAGGTCCATTTACCGTGCAGGAGTGCCAAATATCCTGATGCAGACAGCCTATACCGTCTATATTCTGGGACTCAACATCATCCTCGCGGGCTTCTCTGATGCCGCGGTAACCGCACTGGGGCTTTACTACAAGTGGCAGACCATTTTCTTCATTCCCCTTGGGGCGCTGCAGACCTGCATAGTGCCCATCGTCAGCTTCAATTTCGCCTACGGCAGCCGCACGCGCTGCTATGAGACCATGAAGGTATCAACGATATTCGGCCTTGCTCTGATGGCCATCGGAACGCTCTGCTTCGAGCTTATCCCCCGCGAGATGCTCTCACTATTCACGGATGACAGCTCTGTCCTTGACATTGGGACCAGGGCATTCCGCTGCATCGGCTGGAGCTTCCTCCCCATGGTGCTCTCCCTTACCTATCCGGTCTACTTCGAGGCAATCGACCGGGTGCTCGCGAGCTCAATGCTGACCATTCTGAGGACTGTAGTGCTGTTCGTCCCGCTCGGATACCTGTTCTCAAGATACAGCCTTGAAGCATTCTGGTTCACATTCCTTGTTACGGAGATCATCACTGCCTCAGCAGGAGCAGTGATGTATTACCGGGAGAAAAGGCAGGCCGCAAAGGCCGGCTGACTCCTTGCATGCAGCCAGTGATTCAGGCGCCGGCTGTCTTTGCCAGCAGCGTCAGCAGCTGAACCTATGAGCGTAAGGATCAATGATCTTCAGCGGAATCTGGTTCTCGGTTGCAACCTTCTGCCAGTCATGCAATGCGTCCTTTACCTCTCTGATTATGCCTGCGGCCTCATCCCGCTCAATTAGATACCTCTCTGAGGAGTCAAGCAGCGCTCCGATGTCGGACACATCGGTCTCATCATTTATAAGCAGGCGCTGAGAGCGGCCATGCGAGGGATTGAGGTCATAGACAGGTGAGAGTGTCCAGCCGTCCGGCGTAAGCAGGAAGCCGTGGTTTCGGAAATGGTCATCGGTATTGCCGAACAGGATATTGAATGCAATTCGGCGGTACAGCTCCCTGAGGTTCTGCTCCGGATTAACACAGTGAGCGGCAATACAGTCTGCGATGTCAGGATAGCCCTTTCCGGTTGCGGTACCATCGCCGTCCCTGAGCCCCAGAAGAGCCATGGATGAGGCAAAATGGCGGCGCCTCCCATCGGAAGTCCTGTCAAAACGCCTCGAAAGCAGCACATGGCGTTTTCTTTTAACGGCGATGACACTGGTCTCAGCAGTGCTGATCCCTGCTTTTCTGGCCATAAGGTGGGCAAAGTGCTCCAGAAGTTCATTGTCTTCCTTATCTTTAACTGAGGGGAACTTTGCCACGCAGAGTCTGCCTTCAGTGTCAATAACACTGGCCTTGGGGCGGGCGCCGCCAAGTGAACATGCAGAAAGAGCAAGAGCGTCCAGCGCCTCGCAGGATGGCTGAGCGTTCTTCTCATATGCAGCCTCAACGCTCAGTGATGCATCGCAGAGAGCGCTGAGGCTTTTTACAGAAGGAACAGCGCATTGCGCCTGGCTGCCGGCACGATCAGCGCTCCCCTCGTTTCTCCAGATGATTCCGCCCATCCTGCTGAACTCATCAGTGCCAAGAAGAGTCTCAAATGAAATAGCATTCATCTTGCTTACTGATGAGTCATGCGCTCTAAGGCGCATACGGCAGAGGAGCAGCAGACGGCCCCAGCGGTCAGGGAATGTATCCCTGATAAAGGAGAATATTTCCTCCCCGTCCGCCGGATACTGCCTGCCGGCCCCGTTCCGCATGTCTCCGCCAAGCGTTATGGATCCATGCCTTACAAGCCATTCCGGAGAATACTCAAAGGAAAAGTGCGCGTTTCCCCTCACCATCCCGCAAAAGAGCGTTCCGATCAGCTCTTTCTCTCTCAGAAAGTCAAAGTCAGCCCAGACGCAGATTTTATCCAAGTCATTTACCCCTGCCGCGCTCCGGCATCCGCATGCTCTCACCTGAAGAGCATTCTGCGTGAGCATAGCCGATAATATCCATCAAAACAGCAGAGAGACGTCACAAAGAGGAGAACAGCCATGTCCAGGACCGCAATTGTCTTTCTTAAAGGGCCTTATTCGGAAAAAACCGGCGAAGGCATCGACATGCTGCTGGCCGCGTCGGCCTTTGATGAGGAGATAACGGCGATCTTCATGGGGGAAGGCGTGAAAAACCTCATAGAGCCTCCAGGGAAAAGCTCTTCGATGCCTGATCTTTCGGGCAGATTCCGGATGCTTGAACTCTACGACGTCGGAAATCTCTACGCCTCTGAAAAAGACCTTAAATTATACGGAATTGATACGTCAGAATTCATCATACAAGTAAAAGCTGTATCTGATGATGTATTAAGCTCGATTGTTCATTCAGTATCAAATATTTTAGCCTTTTGATTTAACGGCATATTTTACAAAGAATTTGAAGTGCATCACACTTTTTGCAAAAGTTCCCCTGGCCTGCACCTTAATTCAGCGAATTCTGCCCCATTCCGGAAACTTTGCATCATCGTTTAAGAAAATAACGATAAATCAATAGAATATAAATTTATCTATCACTTTTCGTCTGTCTGGCCGCTCCGAAATACCCTCGCTGGCGGAGGGTTTTCAAAGTGAGACTCAGATCACAGAACAATAGAATGCACTTATATTCAGTTACGAGCTGTGCATATTTCATATTTCTGTTTTTCATCTAATATAAATATGTGTATTTATATGTTTTGTTTTTGTTTGAAAAATTTTTATTTTTCCAAAAAATCTTTTAGAGAAAATCTAAAAAATTTTCAAATATTCAAAATTTTTTCAAAATCAGGGAAAAATTTTTCAAAAAAGCAAGTTTTTTTATATTTTTGGCAGATTTTTTGAGTTTTTGACAAAATTTTTGATTTTTGACAAAATACAGGGGTATTAAACTAATAACTAATTGATTTAATTGAGCATTGTTTGAGAATTTTGACAATGATCACAAAAACCATTTTTACATTAGTTAGTTGATTTATAAAGATTAATTTACAACTGAGCAGCCAGGCCAATGGCAAAAAATTTTTAAAATCATCGAAAAAATTTGCATTTGCAGGAAAAGAGCATATTATGAAGATGTGATGTGAATCACAACAAGTCCAGCAAAGGAGGACACCATGAAGTTTATGAACATGATTGAAAGAGTACTTGGCGACAATGAGGGTTATTCCCCGGTATCCAAGAAGTACTACTTCGAATACGTTAAGTAATTCCCACGAAGCGGATGTTCAGGAAGTTACGGATTGGCAATCCGAAGGAGAAACAAAATGAAGTTCATCGGAAACATTAAGAAGGCTCTTGGCAATAACGAAGGATATGCTCCTTTCACCAAGAAGTACTACTTCGAATACGTTAAGTAAGTTCCGAGTTGGCCGCCGGAACAGGATGTGAGGCGGCAGTTAATAATAAAAAACCGGAAAGGATTCCGGGAGGTGTGATATGAGAAACAGCTTTATCGAGAGACTGAACGAAATGTTCGGCGACAACAAGGGCTACTCTCCGTTCACCAAGAAATACTACTTCGAGTACGTAAAGTAAGTATTGGTGTCCGGAAGGGGACACGGTTTCAACAGATTGGCATGTGCCGCAGAGAAGTAAGCAGCAAATGATGCGGCACTGGTATGGTAGCAAGGGGGAAACCCCGGAGGTGTATCATGAAGTCAAGATTCTTTGCAAAGCTGAACGAGATGTTCGGTGAAAACGAAGGCTTCGCTCCGTTTACCAAGAAGTACTATTTCGAGTACGAAAAGCTGGACTAACGGAACAGCCCGCCGCCTGAGAGCGGCATAGCAGGAAACCGGAAGAGCAGTACGGTCCTGCCCCCGAAGAGAGGTCCCGCGCAGATGCGCG
>Ga0326514_10000792_pt1 | contig 20954 bp, 20 predicted proteins | sample 3_2548_0518_D_FD_203653 | JGI IMG/M metagenome (GOLD analysis project Ga0326514, IMG submission 203653) | Bovine rumen microbial communities from UC Davis, California, United States - 3_2548_0518 | ecosystem: Host-associated > Mammals > Digestive system > Stomach > Rumen | place: USA... | reverse complement strand
TCGAAAAAAGCAGGAGGGAGTGATAGGATTGGCTGGATTTTCTGATATTGCAGGACATGACCGGCTGAAAGAATACTTCCGCCGATGCAGCAGGAGCGGTAATACGCCCCATGCGCTGATCCTGTCCGGCGAGGATGGTATGGGGAAGATGATGCTGGCCAGAGCTTATGCCATGTCGCTTCTCTGCGAGAATGGAACAGGCTGCGGAACCTGCAGGAGCTGCAGGCAGTTTCTGACAGATAATCATCCGGATGTTATCTATGTGGGCCATGAGAAGCCGGCCAGCATTGGAGTGGATGATATCCGCGGGCAGCTTGTGGCGGATGCCCAGTATCCTCCTTATCAGGGAGACAGGAAAATCTATATTGTAGATGAGGCGGAGAAGATGACGCCTCAGGCTCAGAATGCTTTACTGAAGACGATTGAAGAACCGCCTTCCTATATGATGATCATGCTGCTGGCCAGTCATGAGGAAAGTCTCCTGCAGACGATTCTCTCCAGATGCATTACACTGCAGCTGAAGCCTGTGCCTGACAGCATTATTATACAATTTCTGACAGACAAGTTTGGCGCTGATGAGCGCAGAGCCGGTGCGGCTGCTGCACTGGCCAGGGGCAACCCCGGCAGAGCAATCGCACTGTTTCAATCGGAGGAGTTCACTAATATGCATGCTAAGACGATCGAGTTGCTGAAATCTATACCCGATAAGCCTTTATATCAGCTGCTCAGTGATCTGACAGACCTGAAAGGCGAAATCGATGAAGTTTTTGAGACCATGAAGCTGTGGTACAGAGATGTCGTTCTTTTCAAGGCAACCAGAGACAGTAATCTTCTGATTTTTAAAGATGAGAAGAAGGCTGTTATGGCAGCTGCAGACAGGATCAGTTTCAATGGCCTGGATGAAATCCAGGGAGCCATTGAGAAGGCTCAGGTCAGACTTCGTTCTAATGTTTCATTTGAATTGACAGCCATGCTTCTGCTGACGACCCTGCAGGAGCAGTCTGTAATGCGCAAGTAACAAGGTAATTATATAATGATTAAGATTGTTGGAGTCCGTTTCAGGACAGCAGGCAAGATCTATTATTTTGATCCTGCCGGTTACGATATTCAATTTGGCGATAGTGTTATCGTCGAGACGATCAGAGGTGTGGAATACGGCAAGGTTGTCAGGGGAATCACCAGTGTGACAGATGACAGCGTTGTCCAGCCTCTCCGCAGTGTGATCCGGATCGCTACCCCTGAGGATGAGGAGGTCTGGAAGGATAATAAGCGGAAGGAAAAAGAGGCTGCCGGGATCTGTGCTGCCAAGATTGCCAAGCATGGTCTTGAGATGAAGCTCGTTGATGTGGAATACACCTTTGATAATAACAAGATCCTGTTTTATTTCACAGCAGACGGCAGGATCGATTTCCGTGAGCTGGTAAAGGACCTGGCCGGCGTGTTTAAGACCAGAATCGAGCTCAGGCAGATCGGCGTCAGAGATGAGACCAAGCTGATGGGCGGCATCGGCTGCTGCGGCAGGGAACTCTGCTGTCATTCACACCAGCCGGAATTTCTTCCCGTCAGCATTAAGATGGCCAAGGATCAGAACCTTTCTCTGAATCCTTCCAAGATCAGCGGCAACTGCGGCAGGCTCATGTGCTGTCTTCGTCATGAGGAAGAGACCTATGAGTATCTGAACAGCAAGCTGCCTGTGATCGGAGATAAGGTTACTACGCCGGAGGGAATCCGGGGTGAGGTTCAGGCGGTTAATGTCCTTCGCCAGCTGGTTAAGGTGATCATCGTAGTTGATAAGAATAAAGATGAGAAAGAAGTGCGCGAATATAAGGTAAGCGATCTGAAGTTCCGTCAGCATCATCATAGGAATACATCGGATGCGGATGGAGAATCCGCTCAGGAGCTGAAAGAACTGGAAGCGCTTGAACGCAGAGAGAAGAATAACGCCTTATCATGAGAGATGTAGAGATTCATTCTTATGAACGTGTCGATGAACTGCAGAGAAATGGTTACAGGATTATTCAGAATCCTGACTGGTTCTGCTTTGGAATCGATGCGGTTCTGCTTTCTGCCTTTGCCAGGGCGGGAAGGGGAGAAAAGGTCCTGGATATGGGTACCGGAACCGGCGTGATCCCGATCCTGATGTCTGCAAGGTATCCCGGCGGCGCTTATACAGGACTGGAGATCCAGGAACCTGTGGCGGAGATGGCATCCCGAAGTGTTTCACTGAATGAACTGGAGAGCCGTATCCGCATTGTACATGGTGATATTAAAGAAGCTTCTGCCATATTCGGCAGAGGCTCTTTCGATGCTGTCACATGTAATCCGCCCTATATGGACACAGGCAAGGGACTTGTCAATCCTGACAGTGCCAGAGCCATTGCGCGCCATGAAGTGCTTTGTGATTTTGAGGATGTTGCAAGAGAGGCAAGCGCCTGTCTGCGCAGCGGGGGGAGGTTCTATATGATCCACAGACCCCGCAGGCTGATCGACCTGATCGTGACCATGCGAACTTACCGTCTGGAACCCAAAAGGATGCGTTTTGTGCATCCATATGCGGATCAGGAGGCCAATATGGTCCTGATCGAAGCAAGAAAAGATGGGGGCGTCCTGCAAAGGACAGAGGCTCCCCTTATCGTTTATCAGGATAAGGGGGTTTATACCAGGGAAATTGCCGCCATCTATGAGGAGTAGTAAAACATGTTATATTTATGTGCCACGCCCATCGGCAATCTGGATGACATCACGCTGCGTGTGCTGGATACGCTGAAAAAGGTGGACCTGATCGCTGCCGAGGATACCAGGCATACGATCAAACTGCTCAATCATTTTGATATTCACACACCCATGACCAGTTATCATGAGTTTAATAAATATGATAAGGCCCGGTATCTGGTGGAACTGCTGCAGGAGGGCAAGGAAATCGCCCTGGTGACTGACGCGGGGACGCCCGGTATCTCGGATCCCGGAGAAGAACTTGTGCGCCAATGCTATGAGGCCGGCGTGGAGGTCACTGCCCTGCCGGGACCGGCCGCCTGCATCACTGCCCTGATCCTGTCCGGCATGGCTACAAGAAGGTTCTGCTTTGAAGCTTTTCTGCCTGCTGAGAAGCGGGAGAGGGCAAGGGTTCTTGAGGAACTGAAGACAGAGACCAGAACGATTGTGATGTATGAAGCGCCCCATCGCCTTGTCAGAACACTGGCAGAACTGCAGGACGCGCTGGGAGCCGGCCGGCGGATCAATCTGTGCAGGGAACTGACCAAGCACTATGAAGAAAAGTTCATGACAACGATCGGCGAGGCTCTGGCACATTATGAAGAAGACGGGCCGAGAGGCGAGTTTGTCCTGGTGATCGAGGGCAGAAGTTTTGAAGATATCCGGGATGAGCAGATCAGCAGTTTCATGGATATGACAGTGGAAGAACACATGGAGCTGTATCTGTCCAAAGGCATGGACAGGAAAGAAGCCATGAAGAAAGTGGCTAAGGACAGAGGCGTTTCGAAACGGGATATCTACCAGGCCCTGCTCTAGAGCGCAGAGGACCCAATAAAAAACAGAGGATGCAGATGACATCCTCTGTGGATCGATAGTCACACCAGATACAATTGTACAAAGATGCAGACCGGGGATTTATTCGGTAATCGTAAATCCAGCCAGTTCAGCAAGCTCTCTGATAGAAGCTCGTGATACATTTTTTCCTTTATATTCAATCAGATCTTCTGTAGAACCATCAAAAATATCAGAAGTATTGTACTTGCTTAATACTATATGGTCATTCTCGATGAATATCTCAATGGAATCACGGGTTTCAAGTTTTAAGTGCCTCCGGATTTCAATTGGGATCGTAATGCGCCCAAGTTCATCCATCTTCCGGACGATGCCAGTACTTTTCATTATGACCTCCTCTGATCATTGAATGATTTTGATTAAGAAACGATCATATTGCACGGTTGGTTTATGGCAATAATTTTATATTTGTAGAGTCTTTTACATATTACATTAACGAGGCGATTCTGTCAATTAAAAACAAAATTAAAATAAAAATTCTGTATAAATAGAGAAAAGCGAGGTGAAGTTTCTGGGAATGCAGGAAGATATCTACACAGATGTTGAAAAACTTGAACAGTCCATCGAGCAGTCCCGGAAGGCTCTCGATATTTACCGGGCGCGTGTGGAGGAAGAGGCCGCCATGTCTGTGATCAAAAGAAGGGATGAGCTTGAGAAGAAGATGGATCAGGACGTCCGTATGGCCGAGAAGCATCATGAGAGAGTTCTGCGGCATTATACTTCTTTTCAGAACAGGCTGACCAGAAGAAAAGCAGAAACCACTGAGGGGCTGCATAAGAAGTGCCGCAAACTCGAGTCCGAGATTGAGGAGATCATCAATGAAGAGCAGATTCCTTCAATCTGCAGATACCGCTTATGGTATACCCTTTATATGCCCTCTTATCTGTATGAATACGCTATCGTCGGGATACTGCTGTTTTTTACGGCATTCCTTCTGCCCTATCTGATCTATACGATGATACCGGACAGACATATCTGGCATTTCTTTATATTGTTTCCAATCTGCCTGCTGGCTACGGTCATTTTACATATGGCTATCCTGCGCAAGACCAGAGGGTACAGGGACAGCCTGATCATTATCAGGAAAAAGATTAATGAGATCAGGGATCTGAAACTGAAGATCAAGCGGGAGGAACGCTATGTGCTTCAGGATCCCCAGACGATCCAGCAGAAGACACTGGATGAAGAAGCGCGGCTTCGCAGGGCTGAGACGAGACTGGAGAATGCAAGGAAAGCCCGTGCAGATACGCTGCTGAATTTTGAGATGGTCACAAGAGAGGAAATCATGAATGAATTCCGCCGTAAATCGGAGATAAAGATTCAGGAATTAACCAAAGTGATCGCCGGTCTGGAAGAGGAAAGAGACCATTATCTCAAGGCACTTGAAGAAGAGGGAGACGATTATCTCAAGGCGCTGGAAGAAGGGAACAGTGATCCCGGGCAGGCTGCGGCCGGATCGGAGCAGGAAGCATGAGCAGATCCTATGAAGCACGGATGCTGAGAAGAGCGGCAAAGGAAAAGGAAGAGGAAGAACTGCGCAGGCAGCAGGATCTCCAGGATATACGGTATATGAAGGAAGCACTGCGCCAGGCTGCAAAAGCAGCTGCTATTGGGGAGGTTCCCATCGGCTGCGTGATCGTTCATGAGGGAAAGATCATAGGGAGAGGCTATAACAGACGCAATACGGATAAGAGCACCCTTGCCCATGCTGAGATCACGGCCATCCGTAAGGCAAGCAAGGCTTTGGACGACTGGCGGCTGGAAGAATGTACCCTTTATGTGACGCTGGAACCCTGTCAGATGTGTTCCGGCGCCATTGTTCAGGCAAGAATTCCAAGGGTAGTTATGGGCTGCCGCAATCCCAAGGCGGGATGCGCAGGATCCATACTGAATCTGCTGCAGATGAAGGAATTCAATCACCGGGTGGAGATCACAGAGGGTGTGCTGGGGGAAGAATGCTCCAATATATTGAAACGTTTTTTCGCAGATCTGCGGATCAGGCTGAAGAATGAAAAAAATGAGAAAATTCACAAAAAAGAAACAGATTTGCCGGAAGACCAAAGTTGACAAACGCAGTTGAAGCGAGTATACTAGTTTGGTGTTTGAGCAATCAAGGGATTGCCCGGACAAACACATATGGTTATAAAGTTTCGCGCAGCCGGGGAGATAGCGGTGCCCTGTACCTGCAATCCGCTACAGCAGGGGTGATATCCGAGCTGAGGGATGACCGTTGTAGGGTCTGACTGGTATAAGTGGTGTTGAGATCTGGGTCTTGCGCAACAGATGCCCGTGAACCGTGTCAGGTCAGGAATGAAGCAGCACTAAGCGGGAGGTTCTGTGTGCCGCAAGGCAGCCTGGGTTGAGCTGGCTGTACCGGTAACGCTTATGGCGGCATTTCGAAGCCGGATGCGCGAATTTATATTTTTTATTCTGAGAGATTATGATCTCCCGGAGATCATTTTATGAATGATATATGAGGTTTATCATGAAGACAACAAAGAAGATTCTGGCTGCCTCACTGGCAGCTGCAATGCTGGCAGGCACATTAACCGGATGCAGTTCCGGCGGTAAGAGATCCGACCTTGAGAAGGATTATTCAGAGGTTATTGCCGCTACCTACGGCAATGAGAATATCTATCTGGATGAAATCAATTTCCTCCTTAGAAATGAACAGATGGTATATGAATATTATTATACCATGTATGGCATGTCTCCCTGGACATCAGAGGATATGGTCAACAATCTCCGTGAAGAGATCCTGACATCAGCCCTCCAGACCAGAGTTCTCTGCCAGTATGCCGAGGACCATGACATCACATTGACTGAGGATGAGCAGAAGAAGGTAACTGAGACTGTTGAGACCTATATGTCTGATGAGAATGCGGCATTCAGGAAGATTGCCGGTGAGAATGAGGCACGCATTACCGAGTTCTATACCAACAATGCCCTGGCTAATAAAGCATACTACACCATCTGCTCGGAGACTGAGATCAAAACAACCCTTGATGAACACAGACATAATGCAGTCAGCTACTTCATTTTGAAGGAAGCTCCTGCTGAAGAGGATACAGAGACAGAGGCAGCAACTGAAAGCACTGAGACAGAAGCAGCAACTGAAAGCGCTGAGACAGAAGCGGCAACAGAAGCTCCTGAAACAGCTGACGGTCAGACAGAAGCAGCCACCGAGGAAGAGACAGAAGCTGAGACTTATTATACAGAGAATCAGGCTTCAGATCTTGCAAAGCAGCTGGAGGCAGGCAGCATCACACTTGAGGATGCGGCTAAGACCTATGGTGATTTCACTGCTGATACCTATGATGTCAACGGCGAGAATGAAGCAGAGCCTTCCAAGACAGCCGCTGGTCTGACAAAGGGCAAGGCCGCTTCTGTATATGTGGAAGGCACAGGCTGGTATGTTATGTACTGTACTTCCGATAATGATGAGACAGCTACCAAGGAAGCTTATGATACTGCTGTAGAAGAAGAGAAGACAAAGCACTTCGAAGAAGTATACAAAGGTCTCAAGAAGCAGAAATTCAAAGTCAGGGATGCCATCGTAGCAGCACTTGATGTTGTGGATACACCTGTATACGGTATTGAGACTGAGTCAGAGGCTGCCAGCGAAGCAGCAGGCAGCGGTTCTGAGATCACCAATCCTGATGAGACTGAAGGCCAGGCAGGTTCCGAAGCTGCAGCAACTACCGCAGCAGCCGCAGAGACCACTGCAGCAGCAAGTACGGAAAGCGCCGCAGAGACAGTTACAGAAACCACAAAAGGCAATTGATCCGGTTATATTAAGAGAAGATGATGGAGGCAAAGCGATTTGCCTCCATTTTTTTGCCATTTTTTTGCCATTTTTTTGCATTTTTCGCCATGTTTTGGCGCCTTGCATTTGTTTTATCTACTATTTTTTTTTCTGTTTTTGGGATTAATTATGAACAAGGAACTTGACGAATCTTTAGCGAAATCGTAAAATAAATCAATAAAACTGATTAATAATGCCACTGTTCATGAACCATAGGGTATGTTACTATTACTACGTGTCCGGAAGGGCTGCGCTGCGCGTTGGGATAGGCTGCGCTGCATGTCCGCAAGGGATGCAATTGACTTTGGAGGTAGTATTATGAAGAATTTTGACAAGTATCAGAGACAATACTTTATGCCCCCGGTTCCCTGCTATGACTGGGTTCATAAGGAGTATATCGATAAAGCACCTATCTGGTGCAGCGTTGACCTGCGTGACGGCAACCAGGCCCTGATCGAGCCTATGAGTCTTGATGAAAAGCTGGAATTCTTCGAACTGCTTGTTAAAGTTGGTTTTAAGGAGATTGAAGTTGGTTTTCCTGCTGCTTCAGAGACAGAGTACAATTTCCTTCGTGCCCTGATCGAGCGGAATATGATTCCGGAGGATGTGACAATCCAGGTTCTGACCCAGGCAAGGGAGCACATTATCAGGAAGACCTTTGAAGCCGTAAAAGGCGCGCCGAAAGCGGTTATCCATGTATATAATTCCACATCTGTTCCCCAGAGGGAGCAGGTATTCAAGAAAAGCAAGGAAGAGATTCTCCAGATCGCTGTGGACGGCGCGGCTCTTCTGAAGCGGCTGGCTGATGAAACCGATGGCAATTTCAGTTTTGAATACAGCCCTGAGAGCTTTACCGGTACAGAACCCGAGTACGCGCTGGAAGTGGTCAATGCTGTTCTGGATGTATGGCAGCCTACGCCCGATCATAAGTGCATCATCAACCTTCCTTCCACCGTACAGCTTTCCATGCCCCATGTTTTTGCAAGCCAGATCGAGTATATGAGCAAGAACATGAAGTACAGGGATAATGTTATCCTGAGCCTTCATCCTCACAACGACCGCGGCTGCGGCATCAGCGATGCAGAGCTTGGCCTGCTGGCAGGTGCGGACCGTATTGAAGGTACCCTTTTCGGCAATGGTGAGAGAACAGGCAATGTGGATATCGTGACTCTTTGCATGAATATGTTCTCTCATGGTGTTGATCCCGGACTGGACTTCTCTGACATGGAATACTGCAAGAATATCTATGAGCGCCTGACCGGTATGGAGGTACATCCCCGCCAGCCTTATGCAGGCAAGCTGGTATTTACTGCATTTTCCGGTTCTCACCAGGATGCGATTGCCAAGGGTATGGTCTGCAGGGAAGCGAATCCCGATGGCAAATGGACAGTTCCTTACCTGCCTATCGACCCGCAGGATGTGGGCAGGACTTACGAGTCTGACGTCATCCGCATCAACAGCCAGTCCGGCAAGGGCGGCGTTGCTTATATCCTCAAGCAGAATTATGGTATTGCACTGCCCGAGAAGATGAAAGAAGAGGTCGGCTATGCAGTTAAGAACGTATCCGATCATGAACATAAAGAGCTGACGCCTGAGAATGTATACCAGATCTTTGAAGACAGATACATTCACAACAGCCCGGTCTTTACAGTCAGGGAACATCATTTCAAACAGGTTCCTGACGGTATTCTGGCTGAGGTTACAATCCAGCAGGGCGATGATTTCCGCAAGGTTACTGCCAACGGCAACGGCCGTCTGAGCGCTGTCTGCAATGCCATCAAGCAGTACTTCAATATCAGCTTTGAGCTGACCTTCTACGAAGAGCATGCTCTGACCAGGGGTTCCTCCTCCAAGGCGGTTACCTATGTGGGCATCAGCAGTCACCAGACTCTTCACTGGGGTGTCGGCATCCACGAGGATATTATCGTGGCTTCCATCAATGCCCTTGTATCCGCTGCAAACCAGCTGAGTGAGATCCGCAGCGTCCAGACGGTCAAAGACCAGAGAATGCTGGAGATCATGAATTATATACAGGAGAACTATCTGACGGTTACGCTGGATGAGCTGTCTGAGAAATTCTACCTTTCCAAGCCGTATCTTTCCAAGTATATCAAGGAAAAATCAGGGATCACATTTGGGGAGGCTGTAAAGAAAGTGCGTATGCGCAAAGCCCGTACGCTGCTCAAGAACCGCAATATCACAGTGGAGTCCATCGCTGAGAGCGTAGGTTATCAAAATGTAGAGCATTTTAACAGATTGTTCAAGAAAGCTTACGGCATGACGCCAATCCAGTTCAGAAATCAGAAGAATGCCTGATCTTTATAAGCGGGCATGAACTGCAGGCTTACAAAGGAAGTTTATACAGGAATCTTATACAGGAGGCTTATATGAATAAGGAAGCGTTTATCAAACTGGCAGAAAATGGTCCGATACTTCTGGACGGTGCCATGGGAACGAATCTGATCCTTGCGGGGATGCCCAGGGGAAGCTGTTCAGAAGCCTGGATCCTGGACCATCCGGATGTTGTGCGGGATCTGCAGAGCGCTTATGTAAAAGCAGGCAGCCAGATTGTCTATGCACCGACATTTTCGGCTAATAGAGTCAGTATGGACAATATGGGGATGGCTTCCCAGGTGGAGCGTTTTAACCGGGAAATTCCCGCCCTTACCAGATCGGTGATCGGCCCGGACGTCCTTATGGCCGGTGATATGACCACATGCGGCAGGATGCTGGAACCGAAGGGGAAGCAGAGCCATGAGGAACTGTTTGCCGCTTATGCGCAGCAGGCAAAGCTGCTGGCTGAGGCAGGATGCGATCTTCTCATCGGAGAGACCCTGCTCTGTGAGGATGAAGCTCTGGTCCTTCTGGATGCGGCAGCATCTGTGACGGATCTGGCTGTGATGATTTCATTTACCGTGGAAGGGGACGGTACCATGCCCTTCGGCGGTTATGTGATGGATGCAGCGCCGAATGTGGAGCACATGGGCGCAGCGGCAGTTGGAATCAATTGTTCCATGGGGCCGGATCAGGCGGCTGCTGTGATCCGGATGCTGCGGGAGCGTGTCAGCATCCCTGTGATTGCAAAACTGAACGCAGGTCTTCCCGAGATCGATGACGCCGGTAATGTGAATTATAATATCGGTCCGGAGGATTTCAAAAAGTACATGGGTCTTTTGATGGATGCCGGTGCCTCAGTAATCGGAGGATGCTGCGGAACTACGCCGGCCTATATAGAAGGGCTCAGGGATCTGATTCTGGAGAAAGCAAGATGATCCTGCTGAAGATCCTGGCAATCTGCTGCTTGCTGTATTTTATCCTCATGCTGATTCTGACAGGCGGGGGCTCTTTCTTCCATTATATATGGTTTGCCGCAGCCTTGATCCTATGGGGAATCACAGCAGGCTTTGAACATGGCCTGATTCAGCGGATTCCGGGACCGGTGCTGTTTTTCCTGACCGCTGCTTTTGCTGCAGTCTGCCTGGCTATGGTACTGGCTCTGGCAGGCATCCTGCGCGGGGTCCGGTCGGTGCCTTCTGATGAGGCGGCATATCTGATAGTGCTTGGGGCAAGACTTCGGGGGGCGGTTCCTTCCAGGGCTCTGGTTTTCCGGATGAACAAAGCCCTGTCTTATATGAGCAGCCATCCTGACTGTAAAGTGATTGTATCCGGCGGACAGGGTCCTTTGGAAAAAATCCCGGAAGCAGAAGCAATGAAGATATACATGGCGGGACAGGGAATCGACCCTTCGGCCATTTATACAGAAGATCAATCCTTCAGCACACTGGAGAATCTGAAATACTCCGCCAGGATCATCGCAGACCTGGAGGGGGAGGAGGAAAAACAGGCAATCGCCAGGATCCCGGTGGTAATCTGTTCCAGTAACTTCCATATATACAGGTCACTCCGGCTGGCCAGGAAGTTGGGATACGGCAATGTTACCGGACTTCCTTCCTATACAGATCCGGTCATGATGCCTTCCTATGGACTCAGAGAATGTATGGCTATTAATAAGGAAAAAATACAGGGGAATCTGTAAGGAAGCTCTTGCTTCCCGGCAGATTCCCCTGCTATTGTCTGCAAGTGGATAATCCTGATTTCTCTCCGGATTATCTTTGTTCGTTGCTGGATTATCTTTGTCTCTCCGGATTTATCTCTGTCCATTGCTGGATGATATAATTACACTGGTGCAGGATTGTCATACTTTGTTGTTGATCGCCTGCCTGCCCCGTTCTCCGGTCCGAATCCGCATAGCATCGATCACCTCGGTGACAAAGACCTTGCCGTCGCCTACTTTACCGGTGGCAAGTACTTTCTGGGCTGTGCTCATAACCAGTTCGTAGGGAACTTCTGATACGACACAGTCGATTTTGACTTTGGGAACCAGATTCACTTCGGTTTTCATACCCCTGTAATAGGTTGTGATGCCCTTTTGAACGCCGCATCCTTCTACTTCATACACGGTCAGCCCTTCAACACCAATCTCGCTGAGCGCGTCTTTGAGTTCCTGAAACTTTTCCCTGCGGGTGATGATTTCTACTTTATAGATTTTTTCCTGCTCTTGCAAAACATGCTCCTCCTTAAGGTTCCTTACGATCATTGGAAATGATATCCAGTGCTGTTTTTATCATAATTAGCAGGAGCATGTTTGTCAATCATTCTTGAATTCTAATCAGGATTCAGCTATACTGTTTTAGTCATTCTCAGAGTAATACACATATTGTACATGGGTCATGCATAGGCCATGCAGGGACCATATATGGATTATATACAGACCATACTTGTGAAAGGGGGAGGATAAGTTATGCCTGCTATTTATGCGCATTATAGTTTTGGCAGACAGGTTTTCCGACAGCTGGATCCCCAGCTCAGGAAGATCATCAGTAAATATAAAACTGAGTTCAGGATCGGCCTTCAGGGACCGGATTTTCTATTTTTTTACAATCCTTTGAAAGCCAATGACAAGTCCAGGCTGGGGAAGGAAATTCATGAACGCAATGCGTCCGTTTTTCTAAAGCATGCTCTCAAAATCCTCAGCATTACCGGCCTTGATTCCGCGGAAGGCGCTTATATCATGGGATTCATCTGTCATTTTATCCTGGATTCATCGGTGCATTCCTATATTGATGAGATGGTAAAGGCTAAGGGTAAGAGCCATACCCTGCAGGAGACGGAATTCGACCGCTATATGATGAAAAGGGATGGCTATGACCCTCTTAGGTATCCTGTTCATAAACTGGCGGATCATTCCAGAGAACTGGCTTCGACAGTTTCAGTCTTTTACGAAGGTACTTCCACTGTCAGTGTATGGCAGTGCCTGCGCTTTATGTATGAGACAAAAAAGGTGCTTCGGGTGAGCGGGCCTGTCAGCCAGACCGCCAAATTATCCCTTGTCAGCAAGGCTCTTGGAAAAGACGATGAGCATGTGGACCATCTGATGAAGATCAAAGAAGATCCGGGCTGCATTCCGATCTGTCAGGAGCTGGCCAGGAGATTTGATCTGGCGATTCCGGAGTGTGCTGCCGAGATTGAAGGTTTTCAGAGGACTCTCAGCGGTGAGGACAAGCTTTCTGAGCGTTTTTATCGTAATTTTGCTTAAGAAACCTCTTGCATAATTTGCCTGTAAAGTATAAAATATGTAACGGCAGTTATACTGCGGTTAAAACGCGGTAAGAAAGGATTCAATGAGATAACTATGAGTGAAGAAAAGAAGAATCTTAAAGATATAGACAAAGAAGCAATCAGAGAAGCTGAGGAGAGAGAAGAGAAAAGAAGATCTCTCATGTATTCTATCGTTGGCGGAATTGTCGGTGTTGTACTGATCGCCGGTCTGGTCCTGATGCTGGGTCTTACCATTAAGAATGCATATACCAATTATCAGGAGAATAAGCCGGATTATACAACTTCTACACTCAGGATTCCCGATCTTGCAGGTGTGCAGGCTGAGCTGAAAGCGCAGGAGACTGAAGAGGCATCTGCAGAGGATGCGTCCGCTGATGCTCAGGCTGAAACTGAGGCAGCACAGGAATCTGCGACAGAAGCTGTTTCTGAGGGAACTTCTGAGGCCGGTAATTAAGACGGCGAAGACGAACCGGTATTTCTGGAGATTACAGATCAGCCTGGAATCAGTTCTCTGATTTCAGGCTTTGTTTCATTCTAGGGGGATGAATTTATGTTTACAATTGATTTTAGTAAACCATGCAGAGTATATTTTATTGGAATCGGCGGTATCAGCATGAGCGGCCTTGCCGAGATCCTGATGAAAGAGGGATTTCAGGTAAGCGGTTCTGATATGAGGGTTTCTGACCTTACAAAACTTCTGGAGTCAGAAGGCGCCAGGATCCATTATCAGCAGGTCGCTGATAATATTAAAAAGGAAGAAATCGATCTTGTCGTATTTACTGCAGCGATCCACGAAGATCACCCTGAACTGAAAAAGGTTAGAGATCTGGGCATTCCCTGCCTGACCAGGGCAGACCTTCTGGGCCAGATCATGCTTCATTATAAAAATGCGATCGCAATCGCGGGTACCCATGGCAAGACAACCACCACATCCATGGTTTCCAGTATGCTTCTGGAAGCAGATATGGATCCTACCATCACAGTGGGCGGAATCCTGGAATCCATCCATGGTAATTTCAGGCTGGGTGATTCTGATAATTTTGTCATGGAAGCCTGTGAATATACCAACAGTTTCCTTTCATTCAATCCTACGATTGCAGCGGTTCTGAATGTGGAAGAGGATCATCTGGACTTTTTCAAGGATATTAATGACATCAGACATTCTTTCCGCCTTTTCATGGAGAAACTTCCTGCCCACGGCCTTCTTGTAATCAATCAGGAGATTGACCGCTATCAGGAACTGACGGAAGGACTTGCCTGCAGGATCCTGACCTTTGGCATGGAAGGCTCCGGCGCTGATTATACTGCCTGCAGCCTTACATGGGGCGATAATGCCTGCGGTTCCTTTACTGTATGCAAAAAAACAGAGGAAGGATATCAGGAACTGACCAGGATTCATATGGATGTTCCGGGAATCCATAATGTAAAGAATGCCCTTGCAGCCTGCGCTATTGCTGATGAGATGGGTGTATCACCTGCAGTAATGGCCGGCGCTATGGAGCATTTCGGCAATGCAAAGAGACGTTTTGAATATAAGGGTACAACAGAGGGCGGCGTTAAGATTGTGGATGATTACGCGCATCATCCCCAGGAGATCAGCGCTACCCTGAATACAGCCGGACAGATGAAAGCCGGCAAGGTGTGGTGTGTATTCCAGTCCCATACCTACACCAGAACAAAGGCACTTCTGGAAGATTTTTCAAAGAGCCTGTCAGCTGCAGATGAGGTCCTGCTCGCACCTATCTATGCAGCCAGAGAGACAGATACACTTGGGGTCAGCCATCATGATATTGCCCGGGGCATTGAGGCGCTGGGAACACCTGTAAAATGCTTTGACTCATTTGCGGAGATTGAAGATTTTATCAGGGCAAACTGTAAAGATGGCGATCTGGTCATTACAATGGGTGCAGGAGATATCTATCTTGTCGGGGAGGATCTCCTGAAATAGTACCCTGCAGTCTGAAACTGCGGGGGAGCGGTTTTAAGGAGTTCATGGCATGGCAGGTCTAATCATTCATGGAAATCAGACAGGGTATACATCTATTTCAAATCTATTCATCGATCAGTTTATGGTGACTGCAGGTTCTACACATCTGAAAACTTATATTCTCCTTCTCAGGCTTGTACAGGCCGGGGACCAGGATATTACGCTGGCACGGATGGCGGATATCATGGAAAGCGGCGAAAGTGATATCATGCGCAGCCTTAAGTACTGGGAACGCAAGGGTTTTCTTGTGCTGACTTTCGGTCAGGATGGCAGCAGTCTTGCGGAAATCACGCTGACGCAGCCGGATCAGATCACCCGGACTGACCGGAGACAGGCAGCAGGCAGGAGCAGCGCGGCTGCCGGCCTTGGCGCAGCCTCCGGAGCAGGAAACGCTGCAAGCCCTGGCACGGATGCCGGAGCCTGCACAGGCGAAGATCCGGATACGGGTGCCGGAGCAGGAACAGCTGCAGGTCTTGACACGGCTGTCAGAGCAGATATGGCACCACGAATTCATTCACAAGGGGCGGCAATTGCTGTTTCAGCGTCCGCCTCAGAGCCCGCTGGATCAGACAGCTCCATGGCAGGCGGGGCAGGTGAAACGATACCGGGTAAGAGAAGACGTTCTTCCGGCAAGATTGATTATGCCAGAGATTCTCAGGATGAGACTTTCTCCAGGCTTATGTATGTGGTGGAGCAGTATATGCAGACGCCGCTGAACCAGAAGAATATGGAAGTCTTCAGCTGGATGTACCATGATCTTGGCATGGATGCTCCTCTGATTGAGTACCTGGTGGAATCCTGCGTGGAGAATGGACATAAGAGCGTTCATTATATGCAGACAGTGGCTGTTGACTGGCATGATAAGAAGATCCTGACCGTGGACCAGGCCAAAATCTATATGCCCCTTTCCAGCAAGAACCTGTACGAGGTCATGAATGCCCTGGGGCTTTCAGGCAGAAAACCCGCCGCTGCAGAGAAGAAGCTGATCGACGGGTGGTTCCGCAAGTATAATTTCCCGCTGGATCTGGTTCTGGAAGCATGCAACAGAACGATGGTAACCATCCATGAACCTAATTTTAAATATGTAGAATCTATCCTGCTGCGCTGGAAGGAAGCCGGCATCTGCAGTATCAAGCAGCTGCCGGAGTATGATATGTCTTTTCATAAGGAACAGGCGGAGCGCGGACAGGCAAAGACATCTGATTCCGGCAAGAGGCCTGTGAAAAAGACATCTGCCGGACATACCGGATTTCATAACTTCCAGGAACGGGAATATGATTTTGATGACCTGGCCAGACGTCTGAGAGAGTCTGATCCCGAGACATCCGGTAACTGAGCGGGCTTCCCGGAAGCGCGGGAGCATAGTTTAAAGCAAGCGCGGGAGCATAGTTTAAAGCAAGCACGGGAGTGTAGTTTATAGCACGTGCGGGAGTATAGTTTATGGCACACGCCGAGGTATTAGCATATGGCACTTAGCAATTCCCAGTATAATGAGATCATGCGGGATTATGACCAGACCCGGCTGAAGAATCTCCGCCTGCTGGAGGAACGAAAAGACAGGATTTATAAAGATATTCCTGCGCTGGAGGAGATTGACCGCCAGATCAGGAGCATCAATGGCGGCATTATCCGCATGCGTCTTTCCGGTTTTAATACAGGCATGGAGCAGGAAAAACTCAGGCAGCTGCGCAGCAGCAGGTATCAGCTTCTGGAGCAGAAGGGATATCCGAGGGACAGCCTGGAGGCCGGCTATGATTGCCCGCTCTGCAAGGATACCGGTTTTATAGACGGACAGAAATGCAGATGCTTTAAGCGCAGGGAGATTGCGCTGCTTTACAGGCAGTCCAATCTCAGGAAGGTGCTGGATAAAGAAAACTTTGACACTTTTACCTTAGAATGGTATGATAATAAAACGTCTGAGGGGGGCAGGAGTCCGCAGGACCAGGCGAGGATCGTCAGAGATGTATGTTATCAGATGGCGCATAACTTTTCCTCTTCCCGTGAGAACCTGCTTCTTACCGGTACTGCCGGGACAGGAAAGACTTTTCTGACCCACTGTATTGCCAGGGAAGTGCTGGATCAGTGTTATTCCGTGATCTATCTGTCGGCTATAGAGTTATTTGACCTCTTTTCCAGACGGTCATTCCGGCAGAGTTATACGGAAGAGGATGAACTGATGTACCAGCATGTTTTTGACTGTGATCTTCTGATCATTGATGATCTGGGGACGGAGGCGGTCAACCGTTTTACGATTACTTCCTTATTTCAATGCATCAATGACAGGGCCAGGGAGATGCTGCCTGTGGTGATTTCCACCAATCTTTCCCTCAAGGAACTGCGGGATACTTATTCAGAAAGGATTGCTTCCAGGCTGATGAGCGAGTATCGTTATCTGGAACTTTTCGGAGATGATATCCGTCTCAAGATCCGTTTTTCCAGAAGGTGATCAGGGATTTCCTGCTTTTACCGTTCAATTTATACAATTTTCAATCAGATAACACTGAAATTCCAGCAGAATGGTCTTTGACATTCTAGTGGAATACTGTTATAATACAACTTACGCGAATTTTATCAGGAGGTTAATGGATATGAGCGATGAGATCAAAGATGTAGTAGAGGAAACTGTTGTAGAGACACCTGCAGAGGCACCTGCAGAAGCAGCAGAGGAGACAGCTGCTGTCAGTGTATGGGATAAATTTGAAGAGATGAGAAAGTCCAACACCCTCATCACCGTGGAGATTTCCGGTGCTGTTAAGGGTGGTGTGATCGCTTATGTTGACGGCGTTCGCGGCTTCATCCCTGCTTCCCAGCTTTCTACTAAGTATGAAGAGAACCTTGAATCCTGGATCAGCAAGACTGTTGATGTTATCATCATCGAAGCTAAGGAAGAGGAGAAGAGACTGATCCTCTCCGGCAAGAAAGCTGCCCGCAGAGCTAAGTATGATTCCATCAAGGAAGGCGATGTTCTGGAAGGTACAGTTGAGTCCCTTCAGGACTACGGCGCTTTCATCGATCTTGGCGACAGGATCAGCGGTCTGGTTCATATTTCTCAGATCAGCAATGAGAGAATCGGCAAGCCCAGTGATGTTCTGAGCGTTGGCGATAAGGTAACTGTAAGAGTTCTTAAGAATGATAAGAAGAAGATCAGCCTGAGCATGAAGGATCCTTCTGCTGCTCCTGCTGCTAAAGAAGGCGGCGAGAGAGAGAGAAAGCCCAGAAGAGAGAGAAATGCTTCCCGCGGTGAGCAGTCTTACCATGATAAGGACGGCAACATCGCTACAAGCCTTGGCGATCTTCTGAAAGACGTTCAGCTGTAATTTAAAGCAGACTATACAGGAGATTTTATATGGATTATCCGGCAGAGCTTATGTCGATGCAGGATCAGGATCTGCAGATGACGGTTGCGGATGCAGCCAGGAGTCAAAGTGAGATCTGGCGGCGGGATATGCTGATCTACGATTCAGCCCTGAAGCAGATATACACCAAGATCGAGATCCTTAACAATGAGTTCGTACATTCTCATCGATATAATCCCATTGAGCATGTATCCAAGAGGATCAAGTCGGCTGACAGTATTACCAGAAAGCTGAAGCGTATGGGCTATGAACCTACCATCGGCAACATGGAAGATCAGCTTCATGACATCGCCGGGATCCGCATAATTTGTTCATTTACCTCAGATATATATCGTATAGCCGGTATGCTTGCCCGGCAGGATGATGTCGCAGTCCTTAAGATCAAGGATTATCTGAAGCACCCCAAGGAGAACGGTTACAAGAGCTATCATATGGTAGTGACGGTCCCGGTATTCCTGTCTACAGGTACGGTTGATGCCAAGGTAGAGATTCAGATCCGCACGATTGCAATGGATTTCTGGGCCAGCCTTGAACATAAGATTTATTATAAGTTTGAAGGCAACGCGCCGAGCCACATCTACGAAGATCTGAAACAGTGTGCTGACATCATCAATCAGCTTGATCAGCGCATGCTCAAGCTGAACGAAGAAGTACAGAAGTTAAAGGCAACAGCTCCTTCGAGGGAGGAGGAAGAGATCTGATTCCCTAGCAAGTACTAAGTGCCGCGACAGTTGAATTTGTTTTACAGAGAGCCCGGTCTTGTGCCGGGCTCTTTATGCTTGACACAAATATACAATTTTTTTATACTTGCTATATATTTGATGTCGGGGTCCATCCTTATCTGTCCCGTATCAGATAAGATACGCAGTGCAGGCCTTGCGCCCTGCCACTTACAAGTGAGGGCAGGATCGTATCGCCTTCACATTTTTATTCTTTATTCAATGGTGCATTGTGAAGTTAACTACGTTTGAAATGATGAAGCAGATGCCGGATGGCGCAGAGGGAACGATCATACTTTCGCAGGAGGAGATCGGGAAGCTTCAGCAGGTCCTGCTGGGGATCCTGGATGATATCGTTCAGGTCTGTGAGGCCTATGAGATCAGCTATACGCTGGGCGGAGGCAGTGTTCTTGGCGCGCTCCGGCATGAAGGTTTTATCCCCTGGGACGATGATATTGATATCAATATGCCCCGGGGTGATTATATGCGGTTTATCCCCATATTCCGAAGGCTCTATGGACATAAATACTGGATCCATACGCCGGAGGAGACCAGGGATTATGCCCTTCCTATGGCCAAGATCAGGAAAAAGGGGACTATCATGCGTGAAAGAGATGATTTTCACAGCAGCGAGTGCGGCGTGGGGATCGATATCTTCATTATTGAGAATACCTTTGATCTGTATCCCCTGCGGGTGATCCACGGAATTGGCAGCCTGGGATTTGGATTTCTGCTTTCCTGCAGGAAGTTTTACAGGGACAGGAAGGAATATATGAAGCTGGCGGAGCAGATGCCGAAGGTGCCGGCTGTTTTCAGGATCAAGATCCTGGTTGGATTCCTGATTTCATTCCTGTCTGTGGATGCCTGGTGCCATATGGCCAACAGGTGGAACAGCATATGCCCCAGCCCGGAATCAATCTATGTATCCGGATGCGGCGGCAGGCTTCATTTTTTCGGCGAACTCTATAGAAGGGCAGATTTCTGCCGGACCAGGAAAGCCGTTTTCGAGGGACGACTGGTCAATATTCCTCTGAAAGCTGAGGCATACCTGACCCACTGCTATGGCAGCTGGCAGGAGATTCCACCGCAGGAAAAGAGGGAGAAACACATACTTTTTGAATACAAAATCTGATTATTGATTGTAGGAGGTTATTATGGTATCAGCAATCATCCTGGCAGGCGGCACCGGCGCGCGTATGCGTACAAAGGGACTTCCCAAGCAGTTCCTTTCTCTTTATGGCAAACCGATCATTGTATATACGCTGGAAACTTTTGACCAGTGCGAGCAGGTAGATGAGATCATCATCCCCTGCAACAAGGACTGGATCGACCATATGAAGGAACTGGTTAAGAAGTTCAACCTCAGAAAGGTAAGGGCTGTCATCAGCGGCGGTTCCGACCGTACCATGAGCGTTGTGAATGGTCTGCGCGCAGTTTCCGCCATCAGCGATCTGAAGGACGATGATATCGTACTGATCCATGACGGCGTACGTCCTCTGGTTAAGGAATCAACCATCCTGGAGAATATCCGGGTTGCCAGGGAAAAAGGCAATGCCATGACTGTAAAGCGCAATATCGAAACCGTTGTTGTGACAGAGCAGGACAGCGCCCATATTGATGATTTCAAGAATCGTGACAATACATATACCCTGACGGCTCCCCAGTCCTTCAGGACCAAGGAATGCCTGGAGATCTATGAGGAAGCGCTCAAGGATCCTGATGCAAAGATCCCGCTGGATACAGCCCTTCTTTATGGACAGCTGGGCAGGGAGATCCATCTGGTTGTGGAAGAAGGCCTGAATCTGAAGGTTACTACGCCGGAAGATTTCTATTATCTGAAGTCCTATCTGGAACTGCAGGAGTCCATCAACATTCTGGGTGTCTGATTCCCGGGAGACAGTACT
>Ga0326514_10000789_pt1 | contig 21035 bp, 25 predicted proteins | sample 3_2548_0518_D_FD_203653 | JGI IMG/M metagenome (GOLD analysis project Ga0326514, IMG submission 203653) | Bovine rumen microbial communities from UC Davis, California, United States - 3_2548_0518 | ecosystem: Host-associated > Mammals > Digestive system > Stomach > Rumen | place: USA... | reverse complement strand
CGACCTGTACATGAATGTATCTAAGGAATTTACTATGAACCGGCCCGCCCTGAATAAGCGATTGGGCCAATTTCATATCTTTTTCACCTATTACAAAACCAAGTACATTATCATTATAACTATCTGATCGATCCCAACTGTTTTTAGGATTTCTCATACCTCTTAAAGCTGCTTCGAAACCAAATACTTCTGTATTATCAAATCTCATTACAAAATGAACCTTTCTAAGATTTTATCACAAGCACCAAGTTCTATTGCCTCTTTAGGGGTCAACCATAGATCATCTTTTTGATGTTCTTTATAATACTCAGGAGTAATAGTTGTATTATCCAATACTATCTGCTTTAATAAATCAAGTTGCTTTAAATAAAAATCAGAAAAATTCCTAAACTTACCTGCATCTGCGGAATTGCCTACATTTCCTTCATGGAAAAGAAAACTTGAGCATTTATACGCATATCTCTTATGTCCACAAATGAAAACAAAAAATCCGCCAGAATAAGCACACCCCATATTTATAGTATAAACAGGTGTCTCAGATAATTTTATAGCATCTATAATAGTAAATGTATCTGTTAAAGAACCACCTTCACTATCTATATATAATTTAATTGGTTCCCGCTTGCTTTTAGGGATACCTTTTTCTGCATCTTGTTGATTCCAAAAGCGTATTTGTCCTTCAATGGTAGAACCGGTACCTGCGGTAATACTATACAAATATATTTCCCGCTTTAAAAATCCATCAAGAGAGATTAAATCATCAGGATTCTTAACATCTTCTTTAATATTTTCTATCATGGCGGGAATTAAATCATCTAAGTCAAATTCAATTATATCTGCATTTCTCTTATCTTCTGCCATTATATATCTCCTTATTTTTATTATATAAATATTATAGCATATTTTTTTTATTTTGTCAAGCCTTTATTACTATTCATACCGTACGTATCAGCTTGATACATGGAAATATAAAATGCTTCTTTTTCATTTAATTGTGATTTTGAGCATTCTTCTAAAAGCTCCCATGAAAAAGACCAAAGACCATATTCTTTCATAGCAGCATAAAGTTTATTACCAGCGGGAGTATCTATTCCTAACCCGCATTTTGCATGTTCTGCCCAACGTTTAGCAATATCAACAGATTGACCAATATAACATTCATTTGTTAAAGTATTGGTAATTTTATAGATTCCTATTACTTCTTTTGTTCCTAATATATCTGCGCTTAATGTCTTTAAAGGTTTTTGAAACCATGTTTGCCATATTAACATACTAAGTATTCTAGGTTTATTAAGAGTCTTTTTAATTGATTCTAATTTAGCTATATCTGACATATCTTCATCCGTTAATGTTAAACAATAATGTTTTATATCTTCTTGTATTTTCTTCTCTCTGCGGGCTGCCTCTATTGCTGCTTGACGTGTAGCTTTAAGATTTTCTATTTCGTCCTTAATGCTTTGCATTTCTAATTCTTGTTGTTGTTTCTTTTCTTCATAAGAAATATTTAATTTATTTACAAAATCAGTATAATGTTCTTGAAGTGCTTCAATTGCTTTATTATACTCTTTATCTGTTTCTTCATATTTTTCATCTAATAAATCACAATAAGATTTATATGCCTGTTTTGAAATTTCTTCTTGACTTTTTATTGATAAACTTAAATTTTCATTTAAGTCTTTAATTCTTGTTTTATAATTTGATATTGTATCTTTGTGTTTATTTATTACACCAATTAAAGAAGAACGTTCTAAATCTAAATCTTGAATATCCTTCTGTAAATCACTTTTCGATAACGATAAATGTTTTATATTTTCTTCAATTTGTTCTTTTTGTTCTTGTATGTTTTTTATATCTTTAAGTAAATCAGAATTGTTTTTTATATATCGTAAACAGAAAAGTGCGGTAATGATTAAAATACAAATTATTATTATTAAAAATACCGTCATTTTTTCTCCTTTAAAAAATAGGGACTAAGTAACCTTAGTCCCTATTAGATATATAAACCCTCCACTAAAGCAGGAGCTCTCTATCTTCACGTATTACTCGCCTGCAAGAACTGCTGCTGCTGCAGCTTCTGCATCAGCCTTTGTAGCTGCTGCGTGATCATAATTAAGACCAGCTTCTGTAGCCTGAATAAACTTAACAGCCTTGTGTGTTCCATCCTCAAGTTCTATCTCAGCGGGAATTCTCTCTGCATAGCCTTTTCTCTGAAGACCAGATGTAACGATACCATTAACTGACTTTACTTCCATACCAAGTGCCTCAGCGATATCAGCTGCTGTCATCTGAGTTCCTGCGTTCTCCTTAAGATAATTCAATACTGTTAAACTGTTCTCTGAAACTGAAACCTTTGCCATTTCTAAAATCTCCTTTGTAATTAAAATAATTTTTTTATTATAATAATTATACCAAAAAATTTTTCATTTGTCAAGTTATTTTCTTCTTCAATCTTAATTTAATTTTTAACAAATTATTTTAATTCTCTGATATATCATTATCTATATAAATATTATAACATATTTTTTTTAAACTGTCAAGTGTAAGTATCAAAAAGAGAAGTCGGGAAGAGTTTACGAACACTCCAACGTTTAAGTTACCCAAAGGCTTTAAGCCAGTTAATTAAAATTAACCGCTTAAACGATTTTATCACCTACTGGCTCCCGCCAGAATCAACTTCCCTTTCTTAACTTACATATATATTATACCAAATTATTTCTCAAAAGTCAAGTGTTATACTTCTAATAGTTCATTTAATTCTTCCTCAGTAATAACTGGAATATTTAGCTTCTTGGCATCAGCACTCTTTCCAGTAGTAGAATTCTTATCATTACATACTAAATAATTAGTTTTACTTGATACACTACCTGTTACCTTCCCACCGCGCGCTTCAATATCTGCTTTTATATCATCACGTTTTTTTGAAAGCTTTCCAGTAATGACAAAATTCATTCCTTCTACTGTTTGTTTTTTATTATCTTCTTCGGGAATAATAAAATTGAGCATTTCCGCAATTCTATCAGCCATAATATAATCATACTTATTAAGACTGTTTTCAATACCAACCCCAAATCCATATAAATCGGACCATCGCCCACTAATAGCTTCCCTGAAATCATTCCACGTTTCATAATATTTAACAATCTCTTTTGCTATTGTTAATCCTACTAAAGGAATTCCGAGGGCACTTATATAATTTTCAAGTCTACAAGTTTTTGATTTTTCTATTGCGTCCAAAATTTTCGTAACGCTTGTAACTCCAAACCCTGGCTTATTGATCCATTCATCTCGATGTCCTTTTAAGAAATATAGGTCATAAGGACTTTCAATCCAACCCCATTCAATTAACTGCTCTATTGTTTTCTTAGAAAGACCTCTAATATCTAAACCCTTAGCCCTATCACAATAATGATCTATGATATTTACTAATTTACCGGGGCATGATGAATTTGTACAAATTGCAGTTATACTATCAAAATCTGAAATTAGTTTCACATCACCACCGCATATTGGACAAAACATAGGTACTTGTCCATTTGGTAATATGTGATCGTGTGGGATGTCATTTTTTTCTGCTCGTTCTATTTTAGGTATAATCTGATTTCTTTTGCTTACATATATTTTTTGATGAGATTCTGGACATTTACCTAAAGTATCCCACATTACAGATACATTACTTAAATTTGCTCTGCTAACAGTAGAACCATCTATATCAATAGGCTTAAATATAGCTACTGGAGTTAATATTCCAGTTCTACTCATACTCCATTCTATATCTAAAAGTTCTGTTTCATATTCTTCGTCATAAAATTTAAAGGCAATCCCGCCATTAGGATGATGAGCGGTTGAACCTAATGAATTATAATATTCTGTGTCATTATATTTTATAACTAAACCATCAATAGGATAACCTTCATCTTTACACCAGTCAATAATGTGTGTTCTTGTATTTTCAAAATCAATTTGAATAGTGCCTCCGGGAACAGCAATGAAACTTAAATTCTGTAAAAACTGCATTTTAAATACAAAAGTTTTATACAAAGAATTAATAATATCCCATGCAATAAAAGTAAGACCGGCTTCTTCACATTCTTTTGAATTTAATCTTCTTATAGCGCCAGCTGCAAAATTACGAGGGTTTTTATATTCTCCTTTAAATTTTTCAAAAGTTTTATAATCACAAATTATTTCACCGTCAACAATTAATTTATCTTTATAACTAATTTTTTTAGGTATAGAACGAATAACCATAGCATTATGGGTTATGTCCTCACCTTCTTCACCATTTCCGCGGGTTTCCGCCCTAATAAGTCTACCATTTTCATATAAAAGGCTACAAGTTAAACCATCCATTTTAGCCATACAAACACATTCTTTATCGCCAATAAAAGATTTTATTTCATTTTCATCTTTTGTTTTAGCAAGAGAAAGCATAGGATGATTATGCTTAACTTTCTGTAAGGCGGGAACCGTTTGATAATGAATTTTTTGAGTAGGAGAATCTGGATTTATATAACCAGTTTTCTTCTCTAATTCATAAAGGTCAAAATACATATCGTCCCATTCTTCATCAGATATTTCTGGTAATCCTATATTATAACAATCGGTAAAATAGTTTAAATCATCAACTAGAGTATCTATTTCTTTTTTTAATTTTTCATCATTTATCATATTAAATTAGTAGCCTCCGCCAATACGGTTTTAAAATTTTTTCTTTCAGTTGCAGTATCAATGGTAATTCTATGGTAATTAGGAATTTTAGATAATAAACCTCTATTGATTTCTACTCCTAGATTAAATACTGTATAACCACAAGTATCACTTGCTAAATTTATATGATTTCTTTTTTCTATTCCTTTTTCACCATGACAATGACCATGAATATTTATACAAAAATCTTCTAAACCAAATATTGGTTCATGTGAAAGAAGAATTCTATCTGCTATGAAAAGTGGACCAGTAAATATTTCTCCAAAATGCCAATCAATTTTACTTAATACATCGTGATTTCCTGTTAATAAAACTTTATGACAATATAATTCATCTAAATAATTAGCATCACCAACATCACCTAAATGAATTAATGTATCACTCTTTCTTACTATCGATTTTATAATATCCATATGTTCTTTTGGAGTAATCCAATTAGGATCCATATATTTACAATCAAAATCATCAAAATGCGTATCTGAAATTATATAAATGCTACCTGTTTTGCACCACTTTTGAAATTCAGGATATAAACTTTTTATCATTTTTTCTCCTTATATTACCTTTATATATATTATTATATCATATTTTTTTATAAAAGTCAAATAGGAGAAGTATAAACTTCTCCTATTATATTATATTTTAGTAGTTGAAATAATTTTATTCTTAAAAAGAATATTACCCTGAGCTATTTTACCCATAATAGGAATATCAGTAGCAGAAATACAAAGTGAAGTTTTTAAGCCAGATATCAATATATTATCTTCATCTGAAACCATTGCAGCACCAACCAAGTTTCCTTCGCCTTTATAAACTAAAGTCCCTTTCCCTCCGCGGGCTTGGATAGGAAATTCTTTAAGTTCTACCTTTTTACCATATCCTCCATCAGAGAATACAGCAACTTGATCTGTTTCCTTATGCACTGGCATTCCTGCTACTACATAATCGCCTTCCGCCAATTTAATAGCTTTTACACCTTTTGCAACTCTACCGACAGGAGATATACTATCAGTTCCAAATCTTATACTCATACCATCTTTTGTAACGATAATCATATCTTCTTTATCTTGGAAGATAATATCTATAACTTCATCACCGTCATTAACAGAAGTAGCTATAATCCCTGTGTTTCTATTGACTTTAACATATTCTTCAAGGAAACTCTTCTTTATCATACCCTGTTTAGTAATAAAGATAACATACTGTGGAGTTGTCTTACGATGTAATGTACTAACGGCTACAACTTTTTCTCCAGGCTCTATCTTAATTAAATCACCAATGTATGTTCCTTTTGTCGCATTTGTACCTTCAGGTATGTTACTTACTATTGTACGATAAAGTTTTCCTTTATTTGTAAATACCATAAACATATCAACAGTATTCGTCTTTATAATATCAAGGATAGCATCATCATTAGTCTTAGCCCCTTTACCGCCCTTCTTCTGGACCTTAAAGGATGACACCGGTACCCGCTTAACTAAACCAGATTTAGTGGTTACTACTACAACATCTTCTGGAGTAATCTCAGATACTTCTTTTTCTTCTTTTGTTATTTGAATTTGCTCTAATCCCGTTCTGCGGGCATCGCCATATTTTTTGACTAAATCAGTCAATCTTCTCCTGATTTCAGCAAGTTGAAGATCTTCAGACTGAAGTAATGTCTCATAATCAGCTATATCATCATAAAGACTATTCTTTTCACTCTCAAGTTCAATTTTTTCCAGTTTTGCTAATTTAGCAAGACGCATGTCAAGAATTGCTTTAGCCTGCACATCTGAAAGATTATACTTTTCCATTAATGCTTCTTTTGCTTTGGCAGAACTTTCTGAACTTTTAATTAAAGTTATTACATTGTCAATATCTTCAAGAGCGATTAATAAACCTTCAACTATATGAAGCCTATCTTTTGCTTTCTTTAAATCAAAATTAATTTCTTTTTTAAGACAATCTTTATTGTGGTCAAGATAAATTTTAATGCAATCAGCTAATGTCAATTCAGTAGGTGTCTTATCTACTAAACCAACTTGATTATAAGAAATACTATTTTGTAAATTAGTTTTTGCAAATAATTTATTTACAATAGCTTCTGGAGCGGAAGTTTTCTCACATTCAATTACAAGGCGGATACCCTTTTTATTACTTTCATCTCTAATTTCAGAGATGCCTTCAATTTCCTTTTTATCACAAACTTCGCTAATTTCTGCAAGTAATCCTTCTATTGTTGTACCATAAGGTATTTCATAAAAGATAATTTTATTATCTTCTACTTCATATCTACCTCTTACTTTTACTGATCCGTGACCAGTCTTAATAATCAGCGGGATATCGTTCTTATTGATGACAATACCACCGGTAGGGAAGTCTGGACCGGGAAGAGTAGGCTCCTTACCATCTATATAATCATATATTGCCTGTGCAACCTCACATAAATTGTGCGGGAGCCAGTTACATGCAATCGCTACACCGATGCCCGCATTAGGATTGCACAAGAGATTAGGAAAGATTGCAGGTAAAGTTTCAGGCTCTTCAAGTGTTTCATCATAGTTTGATACAAAATTTACATTTTTCTTTTTGATTCCCGCAAGCAAACCATCTTCTGCAATCAAACTTAATCTTGCTTCTGTATATCTTGCGGCGGCCGGACCATCACCCGCGATATTGCCATTACTACCGTGCCAGTCAATTAAAGGGTATCTCAACACCCAAGGCTGACTTAATCTAACCATTGCGCCATATATGGACGAGTCACCGTGCGGATGGTACCTGCCCATCACATCACCGACGATTCTAGCACTCTTGACATGAGGTTTAGAGTATAATCTACCTTCTTCAAAAGCAGACCATAGAATACGTTTAGCAACGGGTTTCAATCCTGATCGTGCATCAGGGATAGATCTGTCAGAGTTAACGGCAACCGCATATTCTATAAAGTTAGTTGATAATTCTTTTATTAAATCATTTAACAAATTTTTATTCTCCTTTAATCTTATTCGTTTATAGAGTTTTCCGGTTGATTGTTATCTAATAATGTTATATTAATTCTATTATTAAAATATTTATCACATAAAGCTTTAATAAAAATTAAAGCATCATCAATTCGCATATCTCTTGCAATAATTTCATTTTCCCATGCTACCTTGTACTTTTTTTCTTCCATAAATACCTCTTTCTATTAATTCTTTTTCAATTTGAAATTTAGTGGATTGTCTATCTTCTTTAGGTATGTAATCAGGGCATCTTGCGTCACAAAACTCGCAATAAGCTTTTGCTTTACAACAATCATTTCTATTCATTATTCATACCACTCCTGTCGCTTCTTTACTATGCTTTTTAATAAATTCTTTTCTGGCAACTGAACCAGAACCCATCAATTGCTCAAATAATACGTCAGCCGCTTTAGCATCATCAACAGTTATCTGCTTGATGATACGATTATCAGGACTGGTTAATGTTTCTTCGGTCTCGTCCACAGACATTTCACCTAGTCCCTTTAGACGATTGACCAAAAACTTCCGTCCTTTATGACTAGCTTTAAATTCTTCAAGTGCTTCATCATTTTTAAGATATTTATATTCTTTACCTATTGTTACTTTATAAAGCGGAGGAACTCCCGCGTATACATACCCGTCCTTAATCAACTGCGGACAGAAGTTCCAGATGAATGTGTAGAACAGGTTCTTGATATGCGCGCCGTCAACATCAGCGTCCGACATAATAATTATTTTTCCATACCTAAGATCTTTAGGGGAGTATGTAATTTTCATAGTCTTAGGATCTATTTTTAATCCAAAAGCATCAATCATTGAAACTATTTCAGCATTTTTCTGAATCTGAGCTAAAGTTGCTTTCTGACAGTTAAGAATCTTCGTATTTATCCACTATTTCTAGTGGTACTGACTAACTCTTACCCTATAACTTTGTCAAAGTTTTTAAACGGGCACTCCATTTCCCAAAACGTACTAATAGTTTCAGTACTCCCAGTCTAACCCGGGATAGTCGATACATGAATTAATCTACATTTTTATAAGTCTGTTTTTTTACAATTCTCATTATTGTATTGGCAGAAACATTAAATTGTTTACCTAATGCATCATAGCTTATAGAACCTTTTTTATAAGTTTCTCTAATATATTTTACTTCGTCAACTGTTAATTTTGCATTAGTATATCTAATTTGATTTTTTTGTGGGATATTACCTACGGTAGTATATGTATGACCAAATATAATTCTTTTAAAAGTCATTAAATCACTATATCTATCTTGATAATCTTTAAAAATTTGTTCTGGAGTTTCTCCATCAATGTATCTTTGTCTAATTTTTAAAACTTCATCATTTGTTAATTTTGCTCTAGGATGATTTTCACTTTGTAAAGATTTATTTTTTTCACGAGTTTTCTGTCTTTTTAATTCGGTTTCTTTACTATGTATATTTGAAGACCAGTTTTGCCCGCCTTCAGTTGAATTATATCCATTTTTAAAAGTATCGAATTGTTTTATATATTTTTGTTCTAAAGCGTCTAATTCATTTTCTTCACAAAGTTCTAAAATAATTACTTCAAAATTATCTAAACCATACTTTCTAAGAGCTTGATAAAATTTTGTATTATAACAACAATTATTTGTATTGTTGTAGTCACATAAATGATGTTGTTTAAATCTTTTTTTAATATTTTTTGATTGACCAATATATTTATGTTGGTTAATTAAATTAACTACCATATATATTCCAGTCTTTTCAGGTAATGATTCAATATTTTTCATATCGTTATTCCTCCTTATATTATATATGAAAAATATTTTTAATCATTTATATACTTTTGTCCCACTTTAGTATTTTAGTAGATTAATAATTTCACACGGGATTAACTTCGCCTAAACTTGTTTTGACATTCAAGTGTAACGGTCAGCCTTCCCCGTTAGCCATCTTAATGATGACCCCTACCAGTTAGTAGGTTAGAAGTGTAGAGGCAAGTTTTTATCGTTTACCTCGAACAGGCAATACTGCTTGAGTGGCGTTATCTCTAGCTGACTTAAGGTTACCTGATGCGGAATCACCCTCGGTTATATAAATTTCACATTTAGATCTATCCTTCCCATAGCAATCTGCCAATTTAGAATCAACTTTTAATACCTTTTCTTTCTTTTTCTTTTCACTTGCGCGAGCTGCATCTCTAGCCTTTTTAGCTGCATCTCTAGCCTTTTTAGCACCAATCGCTTTTTCTGCAATTATTTTAACTTCTTTTTCATTTGATGACATCCAATATTGAAGATGTTCAACAAATGCCACCATAATTGCTTTAGTTTCGATTGATGTTACTCTTGACTTAACCTGTGCATCATATGCAACACTAGGAGCTGTCACATTGAATACAAGATATAAACCTTCTTGTAAGTCATCGCCGGACAAATTCTCGTCTTTTTCTTTAAGCCAGCTCTTATCACGGAAGAATTTATTCATTTCTCTTGTGATCGCGGTCTTAAGCTGAGTGATGTGAGGTCCGCTCTCTGTAAGTCCAGAGTTTACATAAGACACCAAAATACCACTATAATTAGTGGTGTACGTCATTACCAAATCAAGACTAAATTTATCTTCATTCCAGTTAATTGCAAGTCGATGGTCGATAATTTCTTTACCCTTAACAGCTTCATCAACCAAATCATTTAAACCATTCTTACTTACAAATACTGTCTTTTGTCCTTTATAATCTAGATCAATTGTTAAACCGGGACAAAGACAAGCAACTGTTTTGAACAAACTTTTTACTTTTTCTATTTCAACATCTACATTAGTGAAAAATTCTTCACTCGGAAGCCATTCTACATAAGTACCGGATATTCCACCAGCACCCTGAGTTCTTTTTTCAAATACGCCTTCTTTAAAATAATCTTCTTCCCACTGTCCATCTCTTATTGTCTTTACACGAAGCCAATGTGATAGATAAGTTGTAATCTTACTACCGATACCGAATGATCCTAATGAGGTTCCCTCATAGGTGCCATCCTCTCGATATTTTCCGGATGTATTTAGGACGCTGAATGCGGCCTCTAGAATTGTTTTGCCATCATCTCGAATCGAGTTAGGAATGAAACCCTGTCCATAATCTCTTATACTACACTGTCCATCTTCATAAATATTAACTTCTACTTTATCACCATGACCTGCTCGAAATTCATCGACTGCGTTTGAAAATATTTCGATTAGCAACTGGGTCGAGTATGTAGTATTACCACAATATACTCCAGGTCTAAGTCTGGTAAATTCCAATGGTGATAAACTTTCGATCGAGTCTTCTGTGTATAATTTTCCCATATATTTTTTCCTTTCTCAATCATATATAATAATTATAACATATTTTTTTTCGGTTGTCAAATTTTCTTTTTTACCTAAGCCTTTGTATTTAACTGTACTGAAAATAAAGGTAGATTCATGGACAAGTTATCACTTTTAGTAAATTTTTTTCACCATTTAAGCTGTGGTTTAAAAATAAGCAAAAAAATATTGGGAAGATAAAATCTTCCCAATATTTAAGGCATTATTAATTTCCCAGATTTCATTAATCCTAATAATTTAGTATTTTCAAAATATGCTCCAGAATAATTTTTTATTCCATTGGCTTCCGCAATTTTTGCTCTATTTTCTTTAGAAGAATCTACGTTAATTGCTTTTAATGCAGCTACAATAGAAGTACAAGATTTATCACAAGCTGGATAATATTTAGTTTTTAAATCCTTATCAAATAATTCTTTTTCAGCTAATCTTCTGCGGGTAAGTCCTTTAAGAACCTTACCTTTTGCTTTATTATGATTAGGTATATCATCACTTATCTCTTGTATTGTTCTTTTTCCATTATCAACTAATTTATTAATAGAACCTATGTTATAAGCATATGATACCATAGCATCATATTGATTTTGTGTAAAATGATATATTGGCATAAATTTATTTACATTATTTTCAAATTTTTGTAAATCTTGTTTTAATAATAATATTGCAGTAGACTGATCAATTACCATGCCAGGAGTTACGCCTCCAGTATGTCCATAACCAATAGTCCATATACCAACAGGATCTTGATAAGCACTTAATTTACATCCTTCAAAAGAAGTAATTAATTTAATACCATTCGCACTTGTTTTCATAAACCTAAAGCCCCCTCTAATGCTTTTTTAGTTTGCGGGCCGTATTCTCCATCGACTTCGAGATTATGTTTTGTTTGAAAATCCTTTAAAGCATTTTCAGTCTTTGGACCAAAATCCCCATCTTCAATTAACTTATAACCAATAAAATTTAAAGCTTTTTGAATCATAAGAACTGAATTACCTTTTTTACCTTTTTTAATAATTCCATTAGGCAGCTGTATTACAATAGGATCTTTGTAATCAGGTCTTCCATAACCCGCTATTCTGCTATAACCAAGAGTATAGCTTTTTTTAGCAACGGCTCCACCATTTGCTTCAAGAGTGGCTCCGCTATTAGTATTACCTTCTATTGTGTATACTTTTGTATTATCTACTTTATAAACAAGACCTACATGACAGATCCTGCTATTATTTTTAAAGTATATTATATCGCCTATTTGAGGAGTTTTATACCATTGTTTGGCATTTTTAAAATATTGTGCGGATGTTGGTGTATAAAAAGTATGCGTTGGCATTTTTAATAATTTTTTAGCTTCAGTATCACCATATGCTTTAGTAAAACACCAAATTATAAAACATAAACACCAAGGTTGTCCTTGAAATGCAGGGTATATATCATCCCAATATTTAGTATAATTTCTATTTCCCGCGTTTACTGTTTTACTTTCTAAAGAGTTTTTACTATTTTTTTCAAGATACCCTATTTCATTTGCTGCTACTTCTATTATCTTACTTATATTATACATATTATACATTCACCTCAACTTTCTCTAATAATTCATGCGCGTTATCCATATGGGCTTCTGAAATATCATCAAGATTTTGTAACATAGATTCTTCAATTCTGTCACAAATGTCATCATTATTTAATCCATATCGTTGACGGAATTTAATAATACTTTTATAAGCACCAACATAAATTTTTACTGAATTTTCTGCTTGTGCTTTTTTAAAATACCAAACAAAAGTGGTTGCTAGTATGGCACCACAAATCCCAATTACTGAAGTAACAATCATAGGATCAAGTTCTGGGGCGGCTAGCGCCATAATTAAAGCTATACATAAAAAGAAAATTGAAAATATAACAGCAAAAATAACAATAATTTTGCTAAATTGTATGTATTCAACTTCTGTATTGCCAATTCTATGCTTTGATTTTTTACCCATTTTCTCACTTCCTTAAAAACTACATTTTTTCTGCTCTATCTGCAATTTTACTACGGTAACAATTTTTTAAAGTAACTTCACCATAATAATTTTCTCCTCTAAATACTTCAGATAGTCTGCGTAATCCATTATTATAACCCGCATAAGTATTCATATCAACCTGAGTATTGTCATCTCCTTCAATAATAACTTTAGTATTATCATCTATTCTTTGGAGTATTAATTTCATCATATCTTTTGTCGTATTTTGAGCTTCTGTTATGTAAATACCTGCATTAAGTCCACTAGTATCTAAACCTCGGCAGTCTGCAACAGGTATCAAAACTAATTTTTCTTCAGAGATTAATTTTTCTACCATGGACATATCACCAATTTTAGTTAAAAGAAATTTACCAATTTGACTACCTAATATTTTCTCTGTTGCGGATCCCGGTAAAAAACCAAATTTACACGAGTCTTTTGTAGCAACAGGGTTTACAAACATAACAATTTTATCAATTTTTCCTAATTCTAACTCATGGAAGAAATAACTTAATCCTATAAGACTTTTGCCAGTTCCCGCACGACCACGCAAAACTGTTAATTGATTTCTTTTAATACTATCAAGTGCCAATCTTTGATAGATATCTTTAGGTTTTAATTCTCCCATCATTTTTGATTCCAAATTATACCAAGATATATCTTTATATTCTTTTCCAGTCCAAAGATATTGATAAATAATATTTTCATCATTATCTTTTAATATTAAATATTCATTGGGTAATAAGTTATATTTATTTTCATTAGTTATGTATATAGAATTATAAAATTCTGCCAATTCTTCTTCTGTTAAAGTAATTTCTTTATATCCAGTATATTTTTTTTGATTTTTATAATAAGATTGTACTTTCATACCTAAAAGAGAAGCATATACAGCACAATTATTATCATTTGTAATAAAAATACCACTGCCTAAATCTTTATTTACTAAAAAGTAGCTATATGCAGTTATAACTATTTTAATATCATTTGTGGCGGGCAAGGCTTTTTCTTTAATTATTTCATCATGTTTAGTTAAATAAGGGATGATTTTAAAATTATTATAATACTTTCTTATCATCCAGTTTATTAATTTCGCTTTACTCTTAACACTATCATCTTTTGTTTTTGACTCTTTTATATTATTTAATTCTTCTAGGCTTATAGAAGATAAATAAAAAGAAGAATTTTCATTAATATCTTTTTCTTCTAATTCTAAAAGACTACAAGTGTCATAAAAAAGTATTTTTTCCATTAAAATAAATCAATCCTTTCGATATTTATACTTACGTTAATAAATAAAAATTTGGGCAGGAAAATTATTTTTTCCTGCCCATTTTGTTACGATTCTTTTTCTTTTAAATGTTTTACTTTAGTTTTAAATTCTTCTCTTGCTTTAATAGAGTCTTTTATAAATTGTTTAACCATTTTTTTATGAGTAATAAGTCGATTAATTTCAATTTTTTTTCGATTTAATTGTTTATACATACATTTAGTAGTTTCTGAACTTGGATCAAAATTTTTATAACAAGCTACTGCTTTAATGAAATTTTCTATTACTTTATATTCATTTCTTTTTGTTTCAATCATATCATTAATAGCTTTTATTGTTGCTCGCAATTCCGCGATTCTACAACCAAAAATATGCGACCAGTCGTCCCCTTCTGCAAGATAAGCTATTCCAAGAAATTCCTTTTTACCTTTTCTTAACCAAACTCTACTTATTCCTGTTTTTTCATCTGCCTTTGCATCGACAAATTTAATCATTGATTTTCTCCTTAATTTTTATTATTATATCATCTAACAACCACGGTTTGCAGTTATTAGTATCTAACTCAGTATGAAAAATTAAACCTTTATCCCAATCTGCAAAAGGATCTTGATCATGACGATGACCGCATAAATTAATAGTTCTAGCTTTAAGTGGTTTATCGTAATCAAGATTATCTGTTAATGTAGGATAATGAGTTAAAAAGAAATTCATTTTTTTATATCTTAAACGATACGCATAATCAACAGATACAACATTCCATAATTTTTTATAAAGTTCAATGCGGGTATCGGTACAGTGATTACCTAATATAATATGAATATTACCATTAAGTTGTGATAAACATGATAAACCGTAGTCATTATTTCCTAACATAACATCCCCAAGATGAAAAACTTCATCTTCTGGTTTTATTATTTTATTCCAATTTTCTATAATTGTTTTATCATGTTCCCAAATATTATTAAATCCTCTCGGATTATATAAAAATATTTTATCATGCCCAAAATGAGTATCACTCGTAACATATATATTGGGTTGTGTCTTCATTTTCGTCTATTTCCTTCCAATGATAACCATAAGCTTTTTCTGTGCGTCCATTTAAACATCTCCTAACATTAGGATGTGCACTTTTATTAAAAAATTTATCTATATCTGACATTTTTTTAAAAAGAATGTTTTTTTCTACTAATAAAATTGGTTTATTGTACTTTTTCTTATAAATATTTGATGTAGATTTTAAATTTTTATAATCTATATTTTTACTTTTTAATGCACAATAAACTACTTGATCATAAATATTAAAATATTTACATGTTTCAAGTAAAGAGTTTCCATGAGATAAATAATAATTTACTATATCATTATAATTATATTTACATTGTCCATCTCCACCTAATGTTGCATTATATCCTGAATTATAACTATCATAAAAATTAATCCAATATATTTCTTTTTGTTTTAATTCTTCATTATCTTTTGTATAATCTATTTCTTCTACAATAAAATTTTCTATTCCATATTTTCTTATAGCTCTATGGATAGGTAAATCGTAATCTTTATGACTAGGTAAAAAAGATGCTTTACAATGTTCTTTCCATCTATGAACAATAGAAATTTCTGTTTTACCAATATAAATTTTATTAGTGGTGTTGCAGGTAATTTTATAAATATAGCCCATGTATGATATTCTCCTTTTATATAATATTTTCTAATATATATGAAAAATATCATGACACGGTGTCATAAATTTGACCAATTTTATTACCATACCTCCTGTATTCTAGTAAAACCTTCTTCTAACTCGGGTTCTTCAAAATGTTCTATCATATTTTTTAAGGTATCTTCCGGCACCTTAGTTAATCCCTCTCTTTTATTATTATACTCAATACATTTTGAAAATGGTGTACGCATCCAAATTCCAATAATTTCAAGATTATTTATATTTGTTAAATTTTTAAACATTTTATGGCGGGAACCCCATGTCATATGAGTAGCATCTATAATTACATCATTACCCGCCTTTAAATTTTCTCTTATCTTTTGAACAAAAATTTTATATACTTGATTTTCTTTACTAAAATAAGTATCTCCTTCTTTTAAAAGAGAAAATCTTATCTCATCTCTTGAAATACAAACAATATTTCGCTTTTTATCTGTATAATTAATATATTTAATTAAATTTTTTGCGTATGTACTTTTTCCGGAACCCGGAACGCCAATCATCATATATGCTTTCATTTTTTATTCTCCACAATATCTATAAAATCTTCTTGTGTCAATCCTATTTTATTAAGAACACTAATTATTGAATGTTTGAATATATTATAATCTTCATTTCGATATCCATTTTCATTAAAATTTTTTCCATAAAATTCTAATAAAAAATCTTGATGATTATATTTTGTAGAATTCGGTTTACATTCTACAAAATTTACTTCGTCATTACACTTAAAGCACCACATCTTCTTTAAATGCCCTGAAGCCCTGTCTTTGTTATGCGGTCTAGGAATAAAAAACTGTTGACTCGCACCACATTTAGTACAAAAAAATTCATCATCGTAATGAACCGTTCGTTCATTTTTCAAATAAATCACCTCTTTCATAATTATATAAATATTATAACATATTTTTTTTAAATTGTCAAATAAGCATAAAAAAACAGGGAAAGAAAAATCTTTCCCTGTTTAAAAAAATCGGTAATTAACCAAGTAATGATAAAATTCCAGACTGTGACTGGTTAGCTTGAGCAAGCATAGACTGTCCAGCTTGTGCAAGAATATTATTCTTACTGTATTCTACCATAGCGCTAGCCATATCAGTATCACGAATCTGTGACTCCGCAGCGGTAGTATTTTCAACGACATTATCAAGGTTCTTGATAGTATGTTCAAGACGATTTTGAACAGCACCAAGATCAGACCTCTGCTTAGAAACAGAAGCTATTGCATTTTTAATACTATCAATAGCAGAACCCGCACTAGAAGTTGTAGTTACATTAATACTTCCTACTCCAATACTGGATGCACTCATATTATCAATACTAAGACTTATAGTATTATTACTATGTGCTCCAACTTGAAGATTTTTGCTAGTAAAAGTTCCATCTAATAATTTTTGGTTATTAAACTCAGTAGAATCTTTCACTCTATTGATTTCAGAAGTTAATGCCTGAATTTCACTCTGAATAGCATTTCTATCTTCAGAAGTGTTAGTATCATTCTTAGCTTTAACTGCAAGTTCATTCATTCTCTGAAGCATGTCCTCAACTTCATTGAGAGCACCTTCTGCTGTCTGAACTGCTGAAATACCATCCTGCGCATTTGCGGAAGCCTGTGTGAGACCACGAATCTGGCTCCTCATCTTCTCACTGATTGTCAATCCAGCCGCATCATCAGCAGCTCTGTTGATCTTGTAACCTGATGATAACTTCTCTGTCTGCTTTGCCTGTGCTGATGTTGTTACTCCTAACTGTCTGTTAGCATTTGCTGCTGTCATATTGTGTTGTACTACCATAATAAATACCTCCATGTATTTGTATATTATAAAATTCATCCTTGAATTTTATTTCTTATTATTAGGGGTAGAAATTAATCCACCCCTCTTATTATTATTCAGTTTTATTTATGGACTGTTATTTACTTTTGCCCGAATTCGTCCAAAAAATGGGTAAAATTTTCTTCACCTTCAGGGTATTCCACTGTCATGCCTTCTGCGGGGTTTATAGAAATAACTCCAAGTATAGACTTTGCATCAACTACAAATTTACCTCTTCGAGCAATTACATCTCCTTCGATTTTTTGAGCTTCAATAGCAAACTGTGTTATATCAGATATCTTATCTAAATATATAACTTTAGAAACCAATGGACCGTTCCTCCTTTCCTAGACTCTAGCCATGATACTTCGCCAAGAACTCGTTGTCAACTGCTTTGAACGACTTCTTTCCATCCATAGTCCTGAATACAAGACCTTCACGAGGTAATCCATCAATCTGTGAAGCACCTCCCGCCATAGCCAAAATTTCTTCGCAAGATGCTGGTATATCACTTAACCCAAGAACTGGAACATACGGTACTCCATATTTTGCCATTATGGCTTTTCCATCCTCAGGATTCAGTCGAGTAGTTGTTCCATCTTTATTTCCAATAATCACATTGAAAACTGCAAGGTTATGGTCATTACCGTACTTACGCTTCTGGATAGAACCGCCATAGGTTTCACCCTGTACGGTAACAAAATTGGCGCCAGCAAAGTCCTCATTGATTAGAGAGGTCAATACATCTTCCATGTGATATTTTTCTGCCATTTCTATATAAACATTTCCGTCAGTAGCCTCATAATAACATTTCTTCGGCTTATCAGGAATGTTCATAACTACATTACGAGAACAAACAAAATAGTCTAACTTTCTTCCGTTTTTCTTAATAGTAAAAGTGGTGCTAGTTCCGTCAATCTTTTCAGTTAAATACCATTTTTCTTTTGAATATTCGTCAAGCATATGAGTAAGATTTTGTACTCTTTCCTCATCTGTCTTGACTACCCACTGGGGCCACTCCTTCTTCTTATCAGACTTTTTTCCTAAAAAGAAGAAAAGAACTTTCTTACCCCAAGATTTCTTGTATATAAATTTAATAACAGGGTTCTGGAAGAGCTTAGGGTGCCTTCCCGCCATTACCTTGTATTTATCAATTCCTTTACCTTTTCTTTTATTGTCATCTGCGTCTGCATAAACGACACCAAGCTGCTGAGTAAGAAAAGCAGAGTCGGTGTCAGGGATATGCTGAACACCATTATTATCTACGATAAAAGAAAATCCACCAGCAAATTGAGCACTCTCAATAGTCCAACCAAAATCTGCGGCAGCCATTAACAATCCCTGAGAGAAGAAATGACCTTCACCCGCTTTAAACTTCTGAGTCTTAATCTTATAATTTCTTTTTTCAAGGAACTTAAAAGGTTCTACTTCAGGTAACTTAGAGTCAATCTCGAAGTAAATTGCGGGATCGCCTACGCGCATACTATCCTTAGGCACCATGCAGGTCCAACCGCCAACCCGCGCACATTCAACTCTATCTTTACCTTCAATAGGCTCAATACCATCTACATATACTACATATGCCAATTCTCTTTCTTTTGTAATAGGATGTAACATTATTTTATTCTTCCTTTTTTATTATAAATTTACTTGTTTCTAATTTTAAATCTTTTATTGTTATTTTATTTAAATAATAATAAGGTATTCTTATTATAGGTATATTATTATTTATACACCATAAATTTTTTATTTTATCATAATTTTGAATTTGTGTTAAACTTTGTTGAAAAAAATTATTTTCTTCATAATGTTGTTTACCATCAAATTCAATAATATATTGATTATCAACAAAAAAATCAAATCTAGCTTTTTTATTACTTGGTAAAATACAATTATCAAATTGTTTTTCACGTTCAAAAGGAATATTATTATTTAATAATATTTTACTAATTTTTTCTTCTCCATAAGATTTTAAACAACCACAAGATTTTGTGTCACCTTTTGTTAAACAATTTGAAGTAACATATGTTATGTTTCCACAATCACATTTACAAATCCAGACTGGGCTGCCATTTTTTCTAATATCTGTAAGCTCTAAAACAGTTAATTTTCCAAATTTTTGACCAACTAAATTTTTTATATTATTTTTTGCTAATTCTTGACAATGTTGTTTTACTTTTTCAGATTTTAATATCCCTTCTTGGCGTTTTTCAAAGCCATAGCATCCACAAGATTGAGTGTTCCCGGTTCTTAAACATTGACCTCGTACAGATATTATATTTCCACAATCACATTTACATTTCCACCATGCTTGACGTGATTTATCTTTTTTATCTAAATCTCGTTCTAATACTACTAATCTATTAAAGCGTTGTCCTGTTAAATCTATTGCTTTTGCCATAATTTTTCCTCCTTTATTTTTCATAAATAAAGGAATTTTATTAATGTTAAATTTAAAAGGTTTGACCACCATTCTTATTTAACATTTTTTTATACCTTTTTCACCTATTAAATATACTGCTTCTGTATCTGTTCTTTGAATTAAATATAAAACATAGTTAATTGCTAAATGCTTATTAACTGCGATAACTTTGAAGTAACTATTTAAACTATCTTCAAGACCGCTACCCCAACGATAATGTAAAGCATATTCATACGGAATATTATATTCCTTAAACCAACCATCATAATATTCATAAAGTTCGCCATCATCTACTATTTTAACAGTATTACCCACTTTAATAGGTTCTTTTATTTCTGTATATTTCTTTAATTTTTCAATAAAATACTCTTCTGTAAGAATAGCTTCTCCATTCATTGTCTCCCATTCTATAATAATAGAAGAGTTTTTAAAGCCAATTATATGACCTTCATATCCATCATTTTTTAAAATGAAAGTTTTATCTTTATTTTCATTGACAAAAGCTAAAATATTATCTGAAATCATTTATTTTCCTTTTTCATCTTTTCTAATTATATTATAACAAATTTTTTTAAGTTTGTCAAATTTATTCTTCCTTGAAGAAAAAATCATATATTTCTTCAACTGTCGTTACATCATGATCACCTACGTCTGCAACGTCAAATTCAGCAAGAGCAAAAAGACAATCCATAATATTTCCATACTTATCATCATAATTATCAGAAATAAAAGATTCTAAAAACGTATATGCGGGATCCGAATAATTAGCTATAT
>Ga0326514_10000788_pt1 | contig 21037 bp, 20 predicted proteins | sample 3_2548_0518_D_FD_203653 | JGI IMG/M metagenome (GOLD analysis project Ga0326514, IMG submission 203653) | Bovine rumen microbial communities from UC Davis, California, United States - 3_2548_0518 | ecosystem: Host-associated > Mammals > Digestive system > Stomach > Rumen | place: USA... | reverse complement strand
CCGGCTGAAAAGCCGGAGTGTTTTTGCGATGTAGAAGTTGAGTAGAAATATGTAGTAAATTTCTACCGCCTACCATTATCGTAACCGAAGGAGCGCTACGCAAGATACCGAATTTTTAGGCGCTTACTTCTGAACCCATGGTTCGCTACCCTTAAGCCCCTTTAACTTCTTCACTTGATGAATCTCCAAGTTCCGGCAATCTTTACCGCATAGTTCGCATACATTGCGTTGAACCCTCTGCTTCAGCGTATTCGTTTTAAGATATTTGGAGAATCGCGGTAGCTCGTCCACATTACTGAATCTCGTGGCAAAGTCCCGTCTCTTAAAACCGTCCTTATAAAAGGTCGTAGTTTTTTCTCCTGCTCTCGTGCTATAGCTGAGTGTAAACAGGTTATTCACGCAGTACCTGCGCTTAATCTCATGGACATTCGTCTTGTATTTGCAGGCAAACGTTTTGTACATGCTGTATTTCATGATGTTCGCAAAGACTCCAATTTTAAAAGAATCATTTGCAATGGCGTAAAAGTTATAGAGTCCCATGATTTCAGCATTGTACATGGTCAGTATCTCAATGTCTGATTTATTGACCAGCTTGCCCCTGTGAAGTGAATAGAACTTTTCCTTCCCATTTTCATTAATCTTTATCTTGATTGCACCGTATTCCAGTAGTTTGTTGACCCATTTTTCTCTTGGTACCAGTAGTCTCACTGTTCCCCTCATAGTCCTCTGCTTGTATCCATTCGACGACTTCCTGCACACCTGACTTCTGGACACTGTAATGTCGTAACCCAGAAAATGTGCCTTCTCGCTAGAGTGAGTAATCTTCGTCTTTTCCATGGACATCTCGAGCTTCAGTTTATTTTCGAGGAACGCTTTGATATCATTTTTGATTTTCTCCGCGTCAGCCTTACTGCCGATTACTCCAACTATGAAGTCATCCGCATAACGGGAGTACTGAATCCTTTTGTAGTTCTCATCGCTTGAAACTTTTGCTGTTGTCGTTCTGACAGCCTGTTCAAGTTTCCGAAGCGTTGTTAACCTGGCCCTCCTTTCTTCTTGAGATAGATTGTCCCAGAGACTCCTTGTACGAATCCGATAGTAGGAAGCTTTCTTTGCTACCCTGTTGTATTCCGGATTGACAGCTTTAGTTGTGCCTTTCCGAAATTCCTTCGCATAGTCTTCCATGAACTTATCCAGTTCGTGCAGATAGACATTTGCTAATACCGGACTCATTCCAGATCCCTGTGGGACTCCCGTATAAGTATCGTGGTATTCCCACTGCTCCATGTATCCCGCTTTGAGAAATTTCCAGATGAGCTGGATGAACTGCTCGTCCTCAATTCTTTTCCTAAGCAAGCCAATAAGAACTTGATGGTCAAAACTGTCGAAGCATGCGTGGATATCACCTTCAATAAACCAGTTGATCCCCGTAAAGGTATCTTGAATCTGTTTAAGTGCTGTGTGACAGCTGCGATTGGGTCTAAATCCATTTGACGTGTTTCGAAACGTCGGTTCGTAGATGCTTTCAAGAATCATCTTAATGACTTCCTGCACCAGCTTATCGTCTCCCGATTGAATACCGAGCGGACGCTTTTTGTTGCTGTTCTTCTTGGCAATATATTGCCTGCGTGCAGGTTTGGGTAAGTAGCTGTGGTTCTTCAGATTCGTGATAATCCTCTGAATCCGTTCATTGCTCATACCGTCAATAGTTGTTCCGTCGGAGCCTGCAGTCATACTGCCTTTGTTGGCATAAATATTTCTATATGCTTCCCAATAGAACTCCGGGTTGTACAGATTCCGATAGAGCCTTTGGAATCTGTAGTTTTCATTCTTTGCCTTATCTCTCAAACTTTTTAATACATCGGTTGGATTTCTCAATGCCTCACGCACCGTCCTTTCTTCTGTATTAAGTTAAGCTGCACCCCTTTGCCGTGTGAACGTCATTAGCGTCTCAGACTACTATGGGTGCTGTGTGACCATGCCTGATATAGGTTTAGGTCATCCCCGTTTAGTACAAGCAAGATAAGCACTCTGTATTTTCGGAGCCAACTTTCGCCATTTGCCGCTGTCCTGCGGTTGTCCTCTTCCCGGTATCGCTCCGTTTCATAACTGCGAAATGAAACCGAGGGAAAAGTACACGTATCAATTCCGTTTCGTGTATGAGGTCGGGTCCCTCGACTCTGGCTATCGTTCAGGCAGTTTAGCTTTACTCCTCGTATACTGATTTACATCTGTTGATTCTTATTAGGCGGAATTGCCATGTTCGAATCAAAGTCTTGTCTGGATTTCAACAAGAGCAACGACATGCTACACTCCCCCTAGGGTTTCCCGTCGGGATAAGCCGTCAGATGTTGAGTTGTGGCAGGTGCCACTTGATACCTATACTCACCACTTGCTTAAGGTAGAATCTTACAAGTACCACGCGACCTTTTATTAAAGTGCGCCGGTCGCTTACGGGCGCACGCAGTTGCCGATGATGGCCTGCCAGGTGTCTTTGAACAGAGCCTGCAACTGCGCACGATTCTGCAGGATGACGTTGGCGGACATGTTCCTGCTTCGCATAGTGGAAATGATCTCTGTGAATCCGTCCGGAAGCGGCGTATTTGCGAATTCGTCCATCCAGAATGCCACGTGAATCGGCAGCGATCCGTTATGAACGAAGTCCGAGACGTAGTACAGCTCCTGAAAGATCTGAGTGTAGAGGAGGCCTATCAAAAAGCTGTAGGACTTATCGTTGTCCGGAATGATGCAGAACAGCGCAGTCTTGCGGTCCGGATTCTGATAGACTCCTTCCCCGATCGACCGGATATCGATGTCATCATGGTCCAGGATCTTAAGAACCTTGGGATTCTGAAGGTATGCAAGTCTCGCATGGGCGGAGATGATGATGGACCGGATCGTATCTTTAGCTCCGCTCCTTACCTTCAGGTAAGCGACTTTTGCCGGATGGTCATCCGGAAGGACTTCCATCATCTGGTCCAGCTCGGACAGGTCTCCTGCTTTCTCCGCTACCTTTGCTTTAGTCAGCAGATCCATCATCTCCCGCATCGTTGCCGGCTTCCCCTGTTTCGGACATTCATACCAGACATAAGACATGATTGCCTGAAGGTACAGAGAAAGAGCGGAGTCCCAGAAGGGATCTCCGCCCTTTGCGTCCTTGGGTCTGGTATTGTTCATCAGGTTGGTGACCAGCTTGATGATGTCGTTGTCCGATCGGATATAGGCGAAGGGATTGTAACCATCCGAATCATCCATATCGACCAGGTTGAAGGAAACGATCCGGTAGCCTGCCATCTCAAGGGAATTTCCCAACGCTCTGCGAAGTTCGGATTTCGGATCTGTGATCACCAGCGAGGTCCGAGCTCCTGCCAGGATATTGGGCATTATAAGCCGGAAGCTCTTGCCTGCACCGGACCCGCCGATGATGATGACGTTGTTATTGAGTCCAGTCCTGTGCGTATCAAGACTAAGCCTCAGATTCTGCGACAGGATCTTGTTCTTGGCAGGATCTGGGTCCGCCAGTTTCCTGTTTACCACCTTGCATGTGCCGAAGCTGGCTGTCCCGTACTCTGTCCCCGGCTTCACATCCCTGTCCATCGACGTCACTCTCAGGAAAATGACAAACCAGATGATCGTACAGATCATGATGGCTTTCCATGTCCACGGAGTGGCCCTCAACGGCCAGGAGTGGATCAGATAATGAAGCAGAAGCGGCTTCAGATTATCCAGGGTAACTTCATTTCCATACATCAGCCCGATGCAGTAGCCAAGGTAGACCGCCACAGGAAGGAAGCAGAGGAAGAAAATCAGGTTCATTTTCCGTTGTGGATTGTGCATACTCGCTCATCCTCCTTCCCTTACAGCTTTTTCTCGAAAGGCGACGGCTCCTGCTTTGCGCCGCTGTTTAGCAGGCTGCTCAGATTCTCCAGGGCACTGGTCGGTCCTTCAAGGCCTCCATGGCTCTGTTCTGGAGTCTGCTCTCGATTCTGCTCATGGTTCTGCCCGCGGGTCATCTCCCTGGACCCGACCGTTGCCTGACCGGAATTCCGGTTCAAGGCAGCTTCCTTTACCAATCCGATCACGACCGGTCCTGCCAATGTCTGGAAAGTAGCCGTCCGAAAGTCTGTCACCGTATAAGCCCGGTCACGGAAAAGCGCCGCGCCAAGGCTCTTTTCACTGAGTCCCTTGCCCGGCAGCACCGCATCCTTGACAGGAACAAACACAGTCCGGTTCTGGTCGATCCGGTACTCGGCAAAGTTCTTCCTCACCTCTACCGGAGGTCCGCTGATCCACTGATACTGCTGCTGAAGTCCCTGGCAGTCCAGATCACGCATGCGGACCCGCACATCCCCGAATGCCTCCTTCAGGTCTGCCACCTGCTGCTCGGGAGTGCCCATGTCTCTGGAGTACTGCACCGTTTTCTCAGAAGACTTCTCCTTCTTTTCGGTAAATGGATCCGGCATTGACTTTGACAGATCCTGTGTTTCAGGCGTCGGTTCTCCATTTCTGTTAAAAGCTGTCGAGAGGTAATCCTTCTCACTCAGCATCCCCAGATAGGTGTCCTTATAAGGTCCCATCGCATGGTCGATCAGAAGCGCCCTTACCTTGGGAGCATCCGAAACAGCAATGGCGTACTGGGTGCGGCCGTCTCCTCCGCACAGGTCCGGCATCTTCGCAAACAGGATTCCATGCTGCTTCATTTCCTTCTGGACCTTCTTCAGCTCCTTCTTGTCCTCACTCCCGACATTCACATACATCATGTCGTCACCCTTGATCGCCCGCAGCCTTCCAAGACCAGCTTTCCCTTTCCATTTCGCAAGGCGGATTGTATGGATCAGCTTCACGAACTGGATCGCCGCTTTCAGGCTGATCTTCCCGAGGAGGTAAATTGCCTTGCCTGCCACGACCACGATCTGGGTAGCATCCGCGACTTCACTCATCTATATCCCTCCCTTCCAGGAACTGCAGCTCCATTTCTTACAGGCTTCTGCCATCCGGGACCGGAGCCTCCTCTGAAACATTTCCGATATCTTCCTCCTGTTCGAGTTTCTTGTCCTCATAAGCCTTGACGATCATCTCCGTCATGGCTTTCCGGATCCCCGGAGCGACCGGGCCGGCAATGTTCTGATAGCGTTCGCCGTTCTTTTCATATGGATAAGAAACCTTGAGCTCTCCATCCCTCTCGAAGATACGGATTCCTTCGATCTTTACCAGATTCCCATAAGTTACAGTCGCGTAAGCCCGGGTCTCGTCCTTCTCGTAAAGCCGTACGTCGACGGTCATGTCGAGCGGTTCCTTCTCGATTTTCAAATGCTCCATAACGCTCTTGTTGACTACATCCGTGATAGCCTTGCGGAGTTCCTTGTCCTTGATCATGACGACCGGCTCCCATTTGTCTCCTCTCTGTTTTTCCGGAAATGAGACAAAAGAGTATACTTTCCCGTCTTTCTCTGCCTGCACCACTTTTACGTTGTGGATGACGATCTTCTCATCCAGGTACACATCCCCTGTTGCGAGAATCCTGTCTGCAAAAATCGGTTTCATATCTGCCCTGATATTCATCTGCCTGCCTCCTTCTTATCAGCTCCGATAGCAGTGCCGGAGCCTGATTTTGTTGCTTCCTTTGTAGCTTTCTTCTGCGTATCTCCGGGAACCGTTTCCGGGATTCCGCCCTTTTTCAGCGCATACGCGATCTGCTCCTGGGTGACTTCGTAAAAGTATGTCTTCCCATTCATCTCTGAAAGAGTCTTATCGAGGACCGTGCTCATCTTCTTCAGCCAGGCCGCCCGGTCCCGCTCCTGTTTGGCGCGGATCTGTTTCATCCGGCGGTTCTTTCGGTCTTCCAGTGCCTGGCGCTTTTCCTTTGCTTTCCGGATTTCTTCCTCGATCCGTCTCAGTTCATCATCCATGGCAATCCCTCCCTGATAAACATTTGCACGATAGCCGGAATATCCGAATTCCAGCCATGGTTCACCATCCCCAGATGAGGCTCATCATGCTGGTGATAAATACTTCTCTGGAATAGATCATCAGTCTCCTCCTGCAGCGTCTTGCCTGCTCCTCTGTAAGTCCGTTCATCAATTTTCTCCTCTCTTTTCTGTGAATAGGCGCATGTCCGCAAAAAAGCTGCGGCAGTGCCTATCGGTCAATCTCCTGTAAAAATGCCACCAGGTCTCCATAGACCTGATGGCAAGGTTTATTGTGACATATCTGTCCGGCGTTACTGTTTCTGCATTCTCAGCGGATAACGTTCGGGTCCAGTTCCTGTTCCTTCTCCGGAGTCTTCTCCTTATTCAGTTCCGGTGCTCCGGGGCAAAGAAGGATCTTCCTGTCCGTATCATAGACATGAGCGAAATCCGAAAGCTGGTCTTCCGGGTCCACCTGCATCTCATTGATACTGCTGACCATATCATCCAGCGCTTCAATTGAGGCTCCAAGAGTCTTCGGAAGTACCATTACCTCATGGATAGACGAGGGCAGGATAAAGAATCCTTCCGGCATCTTCTTCGAGATCTGCTCCATGACTTCAGGGATAAAGACAGTTGCCGCGCCATGGACCATAGACTGTGTCGTCAGGACCAGGAGCGGAATCTCGTCCGAGAGTGACCTCCCTTCTTCGTACTCTTCATCGTAGTCCTCGTCATAATCCTCATCGTAATCATCGTCACGTTCTTCCTCGTAGTCTTCCTGACGGTCCGGCTCGGGGTCATCCTCCCACCAGTTGCGTTCCACTTCTTCCCGGTCTGCCGCATTCCGGTCTTCAGAAGATTCCTTTGCAGGTGAAACAGGATCGTTAAGCAGGTTCGTGCGTTCAAGTTTCTCCTTCTGCTCCGGTCTCGGGCGTCCGGTCATCGTAAAACTTCCGAACACATCAGACATCCGGTTGAGTGTCGGCTTGTCGGTTTTCAGCGTATTCTCCACAGCCGTATCAAAAAGCTGCTGCTCATTTACACCGAATGTCTCCGCCATGCTGTTCGTGATCAGGATGCTTCCGTCCGCTCCTCCCGGTCCGGCAAGATTGATCCGGTAAGTGCAGGCGATATCCCCCATCTCCCTGTGCGGGACAGTCTCCAGTAGTTTTTCATTTCTGGTATGACCGATCGCGCTGAGGTGGACCTTATCCTTCACCGCTTTCCAGCTGCCCAGTTCCTGAAAGTCGGATGTCCCGATCGGATTGCGCCGAAGATTCTCAAGAGCGTCAGTTCCCTGCCCGGCAATGCGCTCCAGCGCGCTTCCCATCGTCAGCGCTCCGTCAGAAACCATGCGGTAGTAATCATTCAGGTAGATGACCGGGCCGATATTGGATCCCGGCATCGTAAGGGTCAGGCCGACCATATCTCCAAGATTCACCTTCCGGTTGGTCTGAAGGCGCAGCTTCGCTTCCTGAAACTGAGGCGGAAGGTAGTGAACGACATTTCTCTCAACCGCCTGGCAAAAGTCTTCAAAATTCATCATCAGATAATCCTCCTCGTAAATGTGTATCTGCCCGCAGACTTCGTTGTTGCTGGCGTATCTGCATCTGGACAGAAAAATAGCCCCGGCGATCTGCCGCGGCTTCCACTCTTATAATGTATGTTCTGGCTGCCTGTCCGCAGCCCGTTCCAGTTCTCTCCAGTCCCTTTCAGGAAATTCCATGACTCCCAGTTCCCGCAGACTGGTATATGATCTTTCCTTTGTACCGATGATCAGATGATCCAACACATCAATCCCGAGGATCTTTCCGGCGCTGACCATCCGCTCCGTCAGGTCTATGTCTTCTTTGGATGGCTCCAGGATTCCGCTTGGGTGATTGTGGATCAGCAGAACTGCAGAGGCATTTGACAGGATCGACGTCTTGAATACCTCCCGCGGATGAACAATGGTATAGTTCAACGTCCCCATGCTGCAGATGTTCAGGTTGATCACCTGCAGATGGCAGGTCAGGTTCAGGACCATGAAAACTTCCCTGTCAAGATCACCAAATTCTTTTGTGATGAGGTCGACCGCTTCGATCGGCGTAGAGACCGGTTCCTGTGTTTTCAGTGTCCTGTCCGGAGCCATGCGGATACGGACCAGATCAAGTCCCTTCTCTGATTCAACCATCGAAATACACCTCTACCAACACACCATCCGGCATCGTATTAACAACCTGGACGATAAAAGCCGCATCTGCCCTCGGAATCGGTTCTGCTGTATGTCTCATTGCTGACCAGAAATGTTCGGCGGAGGTCTGCTTCTCTCTGGTTTCTTTTTCTTCGTCCATCCGGTCACCTCCTCATATAGGAAAGCATCACCTGCATGTTGCCGATTGAAATGTCCGGGTCGCAGAGTTCCTTCAGCCCTTCAAGTGGAATTCCTGCTTTATCTGCCTTTCTGATCAATGCAATCTGAGCGTTGCTGTAGCGGCGGTCACAGTAAACCTTCTCAAGGAACTTTTTCCTTCTTCTCTGTTTCAATCCGCAGAATCCGGAAGGCCGTTCCCCTGCGGACTTTTCAGGGAAATCACCTGAAGAATTGCAGGACTCATCTGTCTCCGACATCGCAGTTTCATCTTCAGCACCTTCAATATCTGATTCGCTGCCGTTTGCAGCCCTGCTTTTCGCCGCCAGCTTTTCCTTCATATCCCGGAGTTTCTGCCTCAAAGACTCATTCTCCGCAGTCAGGCTGTCGATCTTCACCCCCATCTTGATCGTTTTTCTTCCGGAGAGATCGAGCTGAGTCCTGAGCTGATGGATCTCCTCGAGGTAATCATCGGCCTTCTTCTGCGCTTCCAGATAGCTGTCCCGTAACCTGTTTTTCTCCTTCTCTGCCGCTTCGCTCTCCAGCTTAGACATGTGGATCCGGTACTGGTCCATGCGGTCCATCACAGAATTGGAAAATTCCGTCTGGGCGCGGATGAGCTTCTCCTGGCTCTGACTCTGCGATTTCACGAATTCAGTCAGGATCTGCATCCCGCGGTTGACCAGCAGAAAATCCTGATTCCGAGCATTCTCCAGATTTCTGTCCCCTGAGTCTGATCCGGTCGGATCTTCTGCTGAATCTGAATCTGCATCCGACATCGAATCCACTGGACCTGCAGCTTCAATATCCTCTCCAGGAGATTCTGGCTTCTCCGGTTGCTGGTTCTTGGGCGGACGTCCTCTTCCTCTTTTGACAGGTCCGGCGGGTCCTTCCTCCTGCTTCCCTTCCTGGGCAGAAACAGCCGCTTCCGGTTTCACAGAATCGGCAGCCGCCTCGCCGGTTTCCGTCTCAAAATTGATTCCTTCCATTTCTTTCTCGTTCATCGAATGGCCTCCTCCTTCTTTGTTTTCTCCTCTGACCTGTCCGGTGCCTCCATCACCGGAGTCTGCTGTCTATCTACGGGTTTCCTGCTTTCCACCTTCCTGCCCTCATCCTGCTTAGAAGAATCTTTATCCCTCTCCATCATCCATCGGTCGATTCCGGCAAGAAGACGTTCCCTGCTTTTCAGGCATCTGAGCTGATCCAGGCACTTAGACTTCTGTGCTTCAAGCTTCTCCTGATAAGCCGCTGCTTTCTCAAGAGGCATAGTCTGCTTGATTGCTTCCTCAAGCCTTCTCAGTTCCAAATCCTCCTCCAGACTCCGGCTGCCCATTTCCCTGAGTTCCCTCCACCTGCGGACCTGCCTGCTGATACCGCTCCTGTAGATCTTTGTCCTGACAGATGAGAGTTCGAACTGGACGGCTTTCCGCTCAATTCCCGCCTCGCTCCATTTCTGCTTCAGATCTTTTTCGGAACGAATATCCTCCCGGATGAGAAACTGCAGATTATCGGACAACTCTTCGAGCTGCAGCACGACTGCCCTGCTTCCCCTTCTTGACATCGGTCCCGGTCTCCGGATCAGGCAGGTGTTTCTCCAGCTTCTGTAGAAACTCCTCTGAAATGGGCTCATGCGCCATTGACCTGATTTTTGTTTCTTCAGAAAGAGAAGCCTGCGGACCGTTTCCATATCTCCATAGGCTCTGTACTGGTCCGGGTCAAATGGATGACTTCTCACGTACTCGATTCTTTGCTGGATCTCTTCCTTCGAATATCCTCTTCCGAGACGTAGGGTTCTAACCGCGCGTTCCCTTCCCTCCGGTTTCAGTGAGAGGTACTTGCCATCCCTTATGGTGTAGCCCAGCGACTGCAGATATTTCAGAAATGATCCGTACGAAGGGCTTCTCAAGATTGCCTCGTCGATGTCGTCCCTCATGAGATCGAACCAGTTTTGAAGGTATGGATGTTCTGCCTGCTGATTTTTCGTTTCCCAGTTGTCCCTGGTATCCGGACCGCCCTGCTTCTCCTTCCGTCTTTCCTTTCTCCGGGTCCACTCGCCATGGTCGACAGATGCCCGGGCCTGTCCGTATTCAAGAGACGGCAGTCCATACTTCTGACAGACCCGGTCCGAGATCGGCTGGATCCGTTTCTCCCAGTCTCCCTTCGGCGAATGGTACTTGACCCCGTCATCGATCGCGACCGAGTCAAACACGATATGGACGTGCATGTGGTCCTTATCCGTATGGACCGCATAGGTGAAGTAATACCTTCCTCCCAGAAGCTGCTGGGTAAAGTCCTCCGCGACCAAAGCCGCCGTTTTTGCGTCGATCTTGCAATCCGGCGGAAATGAGATCACGTAGTGAAATCCTGCGCTTCCGCCCGGTTTGTTCCAGTAGTCCTTGTTGCGTTTCATGACCGCATAGGCATGGTCCGGACTGCTGCCCGCATTTCCGCCAATAAGGGCAGCTTTCTTCGGATTGCAGATATATCGGAGTGCCGACTTCAGGCCGCCCGACGGGTCTCCCGACTTTCTCTCCTTAATCCGGAGAAGTTTCGTGACTGCCATGCTCGTATGCCTTCATGATTTCACGGAAGATCCTGCCGCAGGTCTCCTCCAGCTCCTCCTGTCTCTCCCGGATATTTCGCATTTCGTAGCTGCTGACATATCCGGAGGCATTCGCCACGTGAGCAATCTGATTGATGTTCGTCCCGATCTTCGTGATGCTGTAGTCGAGCCGGTGAAGACTGTCTTTGACCTCCGCTGGAAGCTCCGGCACTTTCGACCCGAAGACCTTGCTCCGGATAAATGCGGCCTGGCTCATCTTCGACTTCCAGGCGGCGTCCTTCAGCATCTCCTGTTCTTTGTCTGTGAGCCTTAAAGTGATCCTGTTGGTCCGGCAGCCCTCAGGCTCCGGATAATAAATTCCGAATATGGTCATGATTTTTTCCTCCGTATTTTTTTGATTTTTTCGCAGAAAATTCCCAAAAATAAATGAGTAGGTGAGCAGGATACGCCTTTGGCAGACATCCGGAGAATCAGGGGAATTTCCCCTGGCCCCTCAGAAAAATAAAAAAATTCATGAAAAATCACCCCCTCTTCTTCACAAGAAGATTGCAAAGCTCCGTTTCTGTCAGTTCATGAAGATGCAGCTCCCGGATCGAGAGCAGCTGCATCAGGCTATTTGCCGGGGCAATAAAAAAGATCCATCCGGTGCCAAGACCGAGGATCCTGCATTTTTTCATTGCCCGTCTTCTCATCTTCAGGGACTTCCTGTCCCTCGCATCTCCATTTTTGAACTTCAGCGCATAGTACCGCTCACCTCCCATCTCCTCCGGGCTTTTGAAAATGGCTCTCAGGATCTTCAGTCTCCTCAGGTCGGAAACGGGATTCGAAGTGAGGATCTCGCCAAACCCGCCGCAGGCCAGGATCACAACCATCTCCATAAGCCCTCCCGAATTTCATCTGTCTGCAATGACTGCCCGAACATTATTCCGACCAGTACCATCGAGTTATGAAAATGTGTAGCTGCCGCTGCTTTTGCTGTAAACTGCGACCAGATCTGATCCGTCGGAAAGCTTCAGCTTGATGGTCGCCTGCCTTGTCCCGGCGTCGATCGCGTAATCCGTAACCTCAGCACTCTGCACCTCTTTCTTTCCATGACTGAAAAGATAGTCGTAAAGGCTGTACTGGAAGACGTAGCGGTTGTCCATGTAGTTGAGCAGCTCTTCCGGAACGGAGCTGATTGAAATGTTTCTTGCGTCATAGTCCGTATCCTGCGAGGCCTGGCTCTGTGGCTGGGACTGGGTCTGCGGCGGACTCTGTGTCTGCACGGTTTCATGCGCCTGAGTTCCGGCTGCCTGTCCTTCCGTATCCAAAGCGTCCTCGGTCGTCAGCGTCTCCGGCTGGACCTTCTCCTCATCCTCTTCGACCATGAAGATGTACTCACCCGGAAGATCCGGGAAGAGAATGAAGCGGAAGCTCATATTATCCACTTTCTCAAGTCTACCCTGGAAGGCCATCCCATCCGGAAGGGAACAGTCAACCGGATTTTCAACGATGATCCTCTTTGAGCTGATTCCCCTGTCCTTCAGGAAAAGGCCGGCTGCCCGGAGAAAGTCTGTCTCCACAAATCCTGCGTCCCGCTTCTCCTTGTCCGTCATCCCGGTAATCGTGAGATAAGGACTGATTCCCTGGTCCTCTTCCTTTCCGAAGATTTGCACTTTCATGGAATCCTCGCCCTGACTAATCAGTTCCGCCTTCTCCTCTTCAGATACCACAGCGGGTACATCGGGTTCTTCCGTTTCGATTGCCTCAGCAAGGCCCACCTCCCCGGAATTCTCTGCAGCGTTCAGCTCACTCATCACCTGAGTTGCTTGTCGATTACTGCTCTCCGGATCCGGCAGCTTTGCCATCTCTCCAGCGACAGCAAGACTCAGGATAAAGATGACCGAAGCTCCAAGTGTCATGATCTTCTTTGTCCTGATGGTTTTGCGCCGATCATCAGAAAGACCGGGAAGTTCAGTATCTTCTGCTTTGCCAGCCTCTTCATTATTCATACCGATAAAGCTGCTTTGTCTGTACCGTTTTGTCGGCGGGCTCCTGTGTGGTTTTGGAGCATCTACAGGAATCTTCTTCAATAAGTCGGGATCAAGATGGCTCATGGTTTCCGGAGTTCCTCGCCGCACGTTGTTTTCCTCGGACTTGGTGTTTAAGCCTTTTCTCTGCTCCGGAGAAAAATCCTCCGGAGCTTCATTTCTCATATTCTTGTCCATATGGCCGTTCCTCCCTGAAGATCAAAGGCCGCTGAACTTGAATGTGTCAGCAGCCTTGTCGTAGGTTCCTTCGATTGTCTCTCCGGTATTCAGTTCGATGGTGAACAGTGCCCGGTTCTGCTCCGGCTGAAGTTCGTAGCTGCTCAGGGTCCCGACCAGTTCTCCGGTCTTCCCGCTCTTCAGCACATAATCGAATGCCGAATCATAGAAGTGGTCTTTGCCTCCGACAAACTTGATCAGGTTCGTTGAGACCTGAAGGATGTCAAAGGAAGTTGTTACTTCCTGGGAAGTTCCGCCTGACTCACCTGAGTAACCGCCTCCGCTGTAGCTCCCGGATGAGCCGCCGGCTGAAGTTCCGGTTCCCGTCTGCGGATTCTCCGAAGCCGGTGCCGCGGTCTCACTCTGGGAATTCTCACTTTCCCTTTCCACTTCGGTAAAGAGATACTTTTTCTCCTTCGGGTAATACACAGCAAGGGCCTCCCAGCTCGGGTCGTTGTTGAAATAGATATAGTGGTAAACCTGATCCTCATCCTGTTCTCCCTTGTACTCCTCCTCGGAGAAAGTCACATCCGTCACACCCTGATACTCGGACATGGCAGAACTGATGTGGAGCTGGTCGCCCAACTGCTGGAGGAACTTCTGATCATCGAACTGCCCGCTGTAGGACTGAAGGATAGAAGCCGTGAGCCCGTGGATCGTCAGGTTGTAAGGATTAGTCTCCGGCGTCTCCTGCATCGTCTCCGGCTCCGTCGATGGCTCCGGGACTTTCTGCTCCTCAGGCTTCTTTTCCTCGTCCGAGAACTTCAGATTCACGAGAACATCCTCATCCGGCATAACGAAGTTGATCCTCTTGTTGTCATCATCCGCATCATTCACCAAATAGGAATAACTGGTGGAAATGTCATTTGTCGCGTTGATCGATACGTCGTCGAAGTACTTCCCCTCGGCCGGATGGACCACCAGAGCGACCATTTCCTGCGGAGTGACCGAAAGCATCAGTTTCTCGTCGTCCTCCTTGGAAAAGAGTTTCTTGTCATATTCGATGCTGCCGTCGGAGCTCTTGTAAATGAGAACGCTGTGCTTTGCCGCCTCCGTCTCGACCGGGGTCTTTGGTTTCTTCATCACAAAGTTCAGCGTAAAAAGCCCCGCCACGACTGCAGCCATTACGATGCCGGTGATCATAACCGGCTTGTTGCTTGGTCTGTTCGGATACATATCTGTCCCCTCCTCATCTGTTGTAGGCATACACGCTGTAGAAGTCGTATGCCTTGCTGTAAACGACGACGTAGTCCTGCGAGTATGTCTTCTCCCCGGATTTCGTGAAGACCCTGACCATGCAGCGGATCTCATCGTCCGTCTCATCGAGCATTTCCTTCAGTTCCACCTTTGTCACCGTATAGAGGTCGCCGTAAGCCTGATAGAAATGGTCTGCGATGGCATGGTCAAACTCCACCGCCCGGTCTCCGATGAAAGCCTCCTGCACACCGGAATAGGCTTCACTGATCTCCGGATGAAAAGACTGGCGGAACCTCTGAAGTCCCTGGTCCTGCTCTTCCTTCTGCTTCTGGACTTCCTCGTCCGTGACCGGGGTCTTGCCGGAATCGGAGGATCCGGAAGGAGTCTGTTCTTCATGGTCTCCTGCATCATCCTTCTCTTTCGGTCTCCCCGCGCTGTCATCGTTCTCTGTTTCAGATACATCTCCACCGCCTAATGCTCCTGCATATCCTGGTCCGCTTTCTGTCGCGGTCTCCGTCTGCTCCGTCTCTGTATCAAGACTGTCCACCAGTTTGTCCGATCCAAGATCGATCAGATATGGCAGGTAGACCGAGATTAAAACGGCAATGCAGAAGATCAGGATGTAACTCCGCAATTTCTTCTTATCCATGCGCTCTCTCCTTTCACGTATCGAAGAACCAGTTGCCGCCGATCTGTACTGCACCTGCTCCAGTCGTTTTTCCCTTCCTGCTTCGGAAACTCGTGAAGTTGTGGTTTCGTATTCCTCGCCTCAGACAGTCATCGACTGCCTGCTTCACATAGTCCGGTACGTTGCCGTTCAGTCTCGGCTTCCAATAGCTGTCCATCGAATAGCAGTACTGGCCCGGCGCAGTCAGCTGGCTCAGTGCGTTGCCGCCTTCATATCCCCACTTGCCGGACTCGGTCCGGTTCATGGCAGAGGAAATGACTGCCAGAGCTCCCTGGTAGGACCCGTTGTCTTCCTGTGCGACGATTGCCCAGATCAGTTCCATCTGCTTCTGCGAATACTCTGTACCATCGGTCCGGAATCCCGTCTCCGCGATTCCTTCATTGTTGTCCTGAAGGATGATGTACCGGCGGATTGAGGTGATCGGCATGAAATCCACGTTGCTGATCATGGGACCAGTGCCCGGATTCTCCGCAGTGTTATAGGAATGTCCGCTGCAGTGGACCACCTTGCCGTCTCCCAGATAGATACCTACGTGAGGATTGCTGCCCCAGTAGACAATGTCTCCCGGCTGAGCGTCCGACACATCCGGAACGATCTCTCCATTGGCTCCCTGGTCCTGTGCGATCCTCGGAAGGTTGATTCCGAAGGAGCCGAAGATGCTCTGCACAAAGCCGGAACAGTCAGCCCCATAGCTGAGGCTTGTACCGCCCCAGATATAAGGAATCTTGCCAACAAAGGTCGTTGCATATTCGGCGATCTCTTCTCCCATGGAGGAAGCGGCAGGCTTGACCGAGCTTAGAGAAAAGTAAAGGGAGCGGTTATCCTCCGGACTGATCAGCTCAGTCGCCAGATTCTCATTTCCCGAATCCTGAAGGATACTCGCCACGCTGCCTCCGCTGAAGAGGTCTGACTTCCGGATAAAACCCCGAACGTCCCCCGACTCTACAAAGTACCAATCCTTCTCATCCTGTGGCTCGGCAAGGATGTAGACGAGATTCCCTGACTGGACCTCGCCGACCGCCCTGGCGTTCTCTTTCGGATACTCCAGTACCTCCGCCTTCGTCAGGACGAGTGCGGAATCCTTATCAGCCAGGACATCCTTCGTGGTTGTCTGTGTGTACGTGAAGGCCATGTTGTCCGCGATCTCGATATCAGGCGTCGCGGTTTCGAACCCCTTCTCCCCGATCAGGTCGACCATCTCGGTTGTATCACTCCCGGACTCAAGTTCGGCGGAAGGGATAAAGCCTCTGACATCGCCGGATTCCACATAGGACCATTCCCCGATTGACTTCAATACACAGACAAGACCGAAGAAGGGAACTTCACCGACGATTGCCGACATCTGATCCGGCTGTTCATAGATCCGGTTGCTCCTGTCTCCGTGAGCGATCGCGTACTGCTTCTTCACCTGTGAGAAACGGAAGTCTCTCTTGAAGTACCAGCTCGGGTCCCAGTAGCTGCCGTTGTAGTAGTAGCTGTCATCGGAATATTCCTCCTCTGTCTCGTATTCCGATTCCTCCTCCGGCAGTTCATCCAGAAAGATCTCCGTTTCGGATTCTGTTTCGTCATCTGTCTCTGTTTCCCCCTCGAGAGTGATCTCCGTTCCTGTTTCTGTCTGAAACTCACTATCCGATTCTGTTTCCGTTTCGTGGGCGGCTTCCGATCCGTTATCTGTCTCCGATTCCTTTCCTGTATCAGATTCACTTTCTCTTTCAATCAGTGGATCCTTCTCCGTCTGGCTAAATCCAGGTTCTGTCTCCTTTTCACTTCCAGGCTGCTGTTCGGTCGACGGAGTACTTTCGCTCCCACTTTCCTTCTCGTTATGGTCTGTCGGTCTTGTTTCCGTCTCTGCTTTCTGCTCCGTCTCCGCTGCCGCCTGTTCAGGCGGATCTGTCTCCGTAACTGCTGTCTCATTTCTCCCCGCTTCCTCTTCTGCGTTGTCTTCCATCTGTCCTCCTGATTGCGTCTCCGGAGAGATCTCAGTAAAAGTTACCGGCAGTGTTTCTGTTGATGTAATGCTCTCCGCTTCAGCGATCATCTGCCGGTCTGCTTCCGTCTCCGCTGCAGGTACAGAAAAGCAGCCGCCCGAGACCGTAGTCATGAGAACGGCTGCTCCTGAAAGCAACGCTGTTATTCTTCTGAATCTCATGATGTTTTTTGCACGCTCCTTTCCTTTTAATGTCCGAAGAACCAGTTTCCGCCAATCTGTACGGCATCCGCTCCTGTCGTCTTACCCTTTGTGCTACGGAAACTCGTATAGTTGTGGTTTCGCTTGCCCTTCTTCAGACAGTCATTGACCGCCTGCTTCACATAGTCCGGTACATTGCCTCCCAGCCTCGCCTGCCAGTAGGTATCATTGCTGTAGCAGTACTGGCCGGGTGCAGTCAGCTGTGCCAGGGCATTGCTCCCTTCATAGCTCCAGGTTGGTGACTCGACCCTGTTCATAGCAGACGAAATAACTGCCAGTGCTCCTTTGTAAGACCCGTTATCCTCCTGAGCGACAATGGCCCAGATCAGTTCCAGATCCGACTGAGAATAGTTGGTGGCATCCGTCCGGTGCCCGTAAGTTCCCATGCCTCCGAGTCCTCCGGAAATGTTTCCCCGTCCGTCAACATCCGGTGTCAGCACCCGCCTCACCTCGAAGTACTGATGATACTCATTAGAGATGTGGACGCCTCCCGATTGGTGGATGATCTGATTATTTCCGATGTAAATGGCGACATGCGTTGACCCTGCTCCATTCGGCTGGCCTTTCACATGAGCACTGGTACGGTAATAGATAAGGACATCTCCCGGCTTTGCCTGCGCAAGGGAATCGTAGACGATATGTGTTCCTGCCTGAGTCTCCATGGCACCGGTATCTCCTCCGATCTCGTATCCGAAGTGGCTGAATACCCCATGCACGAAACCGGAACAGTCGCATCCGCTCTGCCAGGCGGTCGGGCTTCCTCCATGGCCTCCTCCCCACACATATGGAATCTTTCCGATCCACTGTTTTGTGTACTCAATCAGCTCTGTTGCATCCGCATAGGCATAGACTTCGTTATCCTCATAAGATGTCGCGGTAGCTGTACCCAAGATCGGGATGAGCATCATAAGGAACGGAATCATCATGGCAAGCAGAAGCGGGATAATAAGGATCGCCAGTTTCTTTCGGATCAGGGTTCGGATTGCTTTTGCAGCGTCATCTGCCAGCTTCTTCAGGACTTTGGTCCCTTTGGCCATCAGTCCGAAAGACTCCCTTGTCTGTTCGGTCATGGCGCGGTTCATCTCATCTTCCTGCGCCTGTTCCTGACGAAACTTCTGCATCTGAGCCTTCTTCATAACTGAAGTGGTTTTCAGTTTGGAAAGTTTTCCCGTCAGCTGTTTTCGGTACTCTCCCTTGAGCGCTTTTCGAACCTGTTTTTCATAAGCCAGTTGAGCGGCGGCCTTCTCTCCACTCCCGGCAAAACCCGCATCCTTCAGGATCTGATCGTAGGCTCCGGAAGTTCCTCTCTCCAGATAAGCAGTTCGAAGGGCAGCTCTCTGCAGAGCCCTGCTGTTTGCTTTGTCCGCTCTCCCGGCTGACACAGCTCGAATGGCCTTCTGAATCTCAGCTTTCTCTTTCTTTGTTCTTGCACCGGCAAGCAAACGCTGCTGGTAAGAGATAGTTTCCGGAGATGCCTGAAAAGTGTTAGTTCCTAACGCATCGCTGTTTATCGATATTTTATTTTGTATCGTTTCGCTATTTATCGATATGTTCCTTCTCTCAGACAGGATCTCCGGACCCGCTCTCGTTCTGGTCGAATTTCTATGGACAGCTCTGGCTGCAGCCTCTCCCTGACGCATTCTCTTTGTCGCAACATCAACATTTTCAAGACCAGTAGACCTAGCCTTTATTTCAGGGAGCATGGTCTCCGATTCATTAGAAAGCCCTGCTTCCTGAAAATCATCCTGCTCTCCATTGATCCGTCCCAAATTTGCTTTGCCCTGCTTCGCCCGTATTCCCTTAACTCTGGAAGCATGCAGGCGCTTCATCTGCGCGGCTTTCGTGTTCGGATCAATATTCCACTCTGATCCGGATGCCTGCCATGTGCCCTCATCAGATAACCCGGCCGGCAATGAAGACGGATCAAATGGGCGAATCCTCTTTTGGATTCCATTTCCTGTCTTTCCCTGAAGGCGATATCTCGAGATGGCGGCCTGCTTTCTTTCATTACTCTGACCGGAGGACTCCATCTTCCGGATCTCAGCCTGCTCACCCGCATCCAGCCGAGCCGCTGTCTTTGCCAGGGCTCCGCTCTGCACCTTACGGTCGATCTTCTTCTCTATCTCAGAAAGGACCTTCTCCTGCTGTCTGTATGGCATGGACATCAGGGCTTTACGATACCGTTCCGGAAGTTCTGCGATCACCTCCTCCCGCAGGGCAAAGGAACCTCTGATTCTCATTAAGCCAGCCTGACGGATTTCCATTCCCGGATTCTGAAAGGTCGGTCCTCTCTGCTGACGGATCCGAACATCCATCGCCGTCTTCATCTTCCGCACATGTCATCATCTCCTTTTCCGGGTATAAAAAAGAGACCTTCGACATCAATGTCCTCAGTCTCTCCTCATCTTGAAATTGATTGTTACTTAATCGTCATACTTATATGTTTTGCTTCCTGCAACTCCCGGGCGGACAATAAATACATTCCCGGCAAGCGGATACTTCTTCAGATCTGTATCCTGAGAAGCTGTCGTGATAAATAGTTCATCCATGTTCTTCCCGCCGAAACAGCAGGAAGAGACATTTTGAGCCGGTACCTCAATACGGTCAATCAGTTCCCCTGTCTTAGGATCCCATCTTGTAACAGACTTGCCACCCCAAAGAGCCACCCACAGGCAGCCTTCCAAATCAATCGTCATCCCATCCGGGGCACCCATAAAGTCAGGTACCTTAATGATCACCCTGCCGTTTGCGATATCTCCCGTTTCCTTGTCGTAATCATACCTTGAAACAGTATGACGGTCTGTATCAATGAAGTATAAAACAGATCCATCCGCACTCCATGTAAGCCCGTTCGCAAGTCCGACATCTGGAATAATCTTCCGAACCTCGGTCTCTTTTGAGAGAGAGTATAATGCTGCCCTCGGCTTTAAATATGGTGCCATGGACAGTGTTCCTGCCAGAAACCTGCCAGACGGATCTGCCTTTCCGTCGTTGAATCGATTCTCAGGAAGATTGCTTTCCGGGTCACAGAGTCTCGTTTTCTCTCCGGTAAGCGGATCAAGAAGATAGATTCCGGACTGTGCACCAACGATATACCTATTGCTGTTTTTGCAAAGAGCCATCGTCCCTATCTTCTCACCGACACTGATCTTGTTCAGCGTCGATTCTTTGTATGAGAAAATGTTACCAGCCTCCACATCAATGAAATAAAGCGTCTGAGTATCCTCATCCCATACAGGTCCTTCTGCATTAATGCATTTAGATGTGATAAATAGTCCAGCCCTCATAGCACGGTTCCCTTCGCAAATTCATGAAATACCGCCTCGTAATAACGTTATTATATCCGAACTCAGTCTCTCTGTGGTCATTGATTATCCAGCTGCCCATACAGGAACTTCGGGTTCTTCACTTCCCCTTTCACGCGGCTCTTCCTGATCTTTGCCAGCTCATGGAAGTTGGTGTTGAACAGCTTGTACATGGCGGAGTCCTTCGGCAGTCTTCCGTCACAGGGAATGACCCGGTTCCCGAACTTGAGAAGCCCGCATCCGCAGTCTGGATTACTGATGTACTGCATCAGGTTCGGTGAAATACCAAGTTCCGTCTCAAGCAGGTGCCTCTCATTCTCTTTCAGGTTCAGGAGCATTAGGAACTCGCTGTTGCAGAGCATCGACTCGACCGCCGTTGTCGTCAGCAGGTCCGCTACATTCTGTGTAATTGCGGTACAGAGACCGCCCATCTTACGTACCTCTCTCCAGATCTTCTCCAGATAAGCTGATGAGTACTGGTTGTGGGAGAGGTATGCCGATAGGTCAGATCCTTTCGGACCTTTCGCCCCGGCCCACACCGTGCAAGCAGCTTTCACTGCACACGGCGTTCCATGGGAATAGTTCCATCAT